>Ga0315315_10000280_pt1 | contig 40504 bp, 30 predicted proteins | sample M140m3416metaG_FD_203699 | JGI IMG/M metagenome (GOLD analysis project Ga0315315, IMG submission 203699) | Ammonia-oxidizing marine archaeal communities from Monterey Bay, California, United States - M1 40m 3416 | ecosystem: Environmental > Aquatic > Marine > Intertidal zone | place: USA...
CCCATTACGATTTCCTGAGTCGTAACATGAGTACACCATGACGGCAAAGTTAAATTATGCTGCTCTAAGCTCTTGTAGCAATTTCGTGTTATGACTCCGCGAGTCGTACTTTCCCCAAACACACCCAAGCTTTCACCAGTCACATAGATCTGATGGTTCTGCGGTTTTTTCACTTGCGCCTTTAGACTGTCCATTATTTTCGCTGCTGGTATTTTTTCAGGAAACGAATTGAACAGCTGACGTAGCACTTTCACTTTCAGATACTGATGAATCCAGATTTGCTCATAGTTCTTTCTTTCAAGGAAGACGTCACCCTGATCATCGACGATTTTTTTGCCTGTAAGATTTTTCTTGTCTAACATACCTCTGCATCGGCAAAACAGTAATCCGTCCATGCCGTGTTTCTTAGTGTCAATAACATTCCTATGTATGCTCTCAATTCTTTGCACATCTAACTGAAGAGGATACTTGTCATCAATACACCAATACACCCATTCTTCATCATCGAAATTCTCCAACAACAACTCCACTGTCGCCTTAATACCGGAAGAACACCGAATGTATTTCACCCTCTCTCCAGAAACGGTACGAGGTAACTCTTGATATGGCACATGGAATATGAACGGGTGGTTAGGCCACAATTTTTCATAACACCGGATCATATGATCGGTAAAGACACGATATTTATCATAGGTCAAGACGATCGCTCTGACGGGCTTCACCGATTCGCTCCTTGCTCACCACCGCAACAATTGAGTCACGGGTACTGATCATCCCATCCAAAGTCATCCGGCCCCGCGACTTTGTTTTATCAATTTGTTATCGTCATGCCATCACGCCGTACGCAAATGCCTGAGGCATCGCGAGATCCTTGTTAAGAATCACCACCGGAGTTTCGTCGGTGAAGAACGATGTTTGCAAACACGATAACCGTAACAGATCAGCGGAGCTACTCCGCCCTTAAAATTCACAATTGACTGGAGAGAAGTGCAGGGCCGGCAAGCCTCTCGGGCTTGGGCCTATGCGAGAAAGACTCCTCAGTAACAACGACGCTCAAGTTCTGATTTGCCGTATAATGAATCCACTGTTCAGCAGCACAACGACAACTGCGAGCAGTTCGCTCAGACAGATCGGTTCATGACCAGGCAGTAGCCGACCGCCGAGCTCAGCTGTTTGACGTATCTGACTGCAACAGCCTACTGAACAGCTGAGGGAAGCTCGGTGGTCGGAATCACGATGTAGCCGCTATCGAGGTCGCCGAGCATCTTGTTTTTCTGCCACGCCCAACTCCACATGTGAAATGCAATGTAGGCACACAGAATCGAGTCAAGCAAGTCTTCATGATGCTTGAGTTCTCTCCCTCGCAAACCCAACAGATCGGTGTGCAGAAAACTGGCCATCGAGCTGTCAAGTTTGAACGGGCTGCTCGGGCCAAAAATTCGCCTCTCGATCTCTCGCTGAAGCTCCATCAGGCCAAGCCGCCGCTGGGCAACGAGTCCCCTCTTGTACTTGATGATCCGGCTTCTGTTGAACAAAACGACATGAGCTGGATGAGGATAGACTTCGCAAAACCACCGTCCGTCACGTCTTGGCCCCTGCCCCGGGGAACAATGGGCATAGCTGGTCTGTTCCAGGGCAAGCGCCAGCTTGACGCTGCCGGCGTCGGGATAAAGCGATCGGTTTGAGGGGTGCGCACCTGCGTGACGTCCGCCAAATTGTTTCGTCACCATCTTCTCACACGGACGCTGCCCTGTTTCATTGTTGATAATGAGAGGGGCATCTACCGCGACCACGGTCTGAGACGACTCGTGGGCACGAATAAACTCATGCACCCCGCCGAGCGTTGAGAGGCCTGAAGAGAGTTCACGCAGCACAACACCATCTTCGTCGCCTTCAAATGCAGCGGCGCCGGTATGGTTCTTGTCGCTCTGCCACGCGAGATCAATTCCAAGGAAGATCGTAATGTGTCTGTACTCCGAATTCACAACCGCCCGGATCATCGAGCCGGTGCAGTGATCGTGGCACCGGCTGATCCGGCCTATCGGTAAAATGCGACGTCCACGGAATATTCCACTTTGATGAGCAAATACCGCCTTCTTTTCCCACAAAATTCCTGAGTGGCTCAAGGCCAAACCAGCAAAACCAAATGTCCGGATTAACACTGCATGCGGTATCAAGAATTCCGAATGGGGAATTATGCCACGCTGGATCCTTCGAGCTTTGTTACTCTCAGAATTCCGAAATGCATGCCGCACTCGTCAGTTACAAAAAGGTATGTTTTAGCTGTCGAGTAATTACGTCATCCGATTCGCGGCTTTGTCATGCCCCGTATCCTTTAGCGCCGCTCAGGGGCAGTTTACTACGAACGAAGATTCCACTTCCACGTCCTATTTCGTCGCCATCCAACTCGTATACGACAGCTTCAGCGATTAGCTGCGATTTATTTTGATTCACCACTCGCCCTACCGCACGCAATGCTCCGAACGAGACAGGCTTGGTGAGATATGTCGTGAACGATGTTGTCAGGACGAACACATTTCTCTCAAGAGAGTTGGCGGCAAAGAATGCCGCGTCGTCTAACATTTTAAAATAGACGGATCCGTGTACCGCACCTGCCGAATGAAAGAGCTTCTCCGATACATCAATTTTGATTGCGGATTCTCCAGCGCGCACGTCAATACTCGGGCGATAGAACTCATTAATTGGTGCCGCAAGATACATGTTTTGCAACGCTGCGAAATGAGAGTCTTTAGACATGGTTCTCCTTACTAACTACCAGTGTAACCGACGAGTGCCACTTCACTTCCGTGTATTGACGCAGCCTGATCGGGCCAGATATCGTGGTCGAGAAAGGACCCGCTCGTGCTGCATAACAACATTTTCCAACGCACTATCCTTCTTCAGCTGCTGCATCTCTTTAGTCCCTTCTGCATGAGGATGTACCTTACTCCAAGACCTCGTGTTTCAATGTCTGCCTCGTTCCCGAACTGCCAGGAACAGCGGCACTGTGCAGAGTCCGGCTACTCTTCATCCTCAAAAGAAACCTCTTTGCCTTTCACACCTTCAAACCAAATCTTTGCTTTTTTGCCGCCTTCACGAATCTCTTTGACAACGCCACGTTCGATTAAATCATCGAGGTGGTTATTGTAAAATGTAACTTGTGGCACCACTCCGTTGCGCAACACGGACATCGCCTCCTGTATGTCCGAGTGAGAAAATTTATCCTTCTGCTTCTTGATGAACTGGGCTAGCGTCGCACGCTTTTGTTCCTTACTCGCATTCTTCCGACCAACAGCTGAACGTTTCGTCACGCGAACATTCGCCAGAGCAACATCCACTGAACTTTTCAGATCTTCCCAACTGGATTTGAGAGCGTTTAACGCAGCCTTCTCCTCGGCTGTGTGATACGGCAACGCTGAGCCATTCGCGAAATGATTCAGCACCTTGTGAAGTTCAGTCACCTTCTGAGTCAGCACCTCCACCAGCTGACCGGACAACGCCTTTTCTTTTTCGCGTTGTTGCTGTTTCAGATCCTCGATCTCTTTGATGGTATCTGCAAAACTTCCCATGATGACATTGCCGATTTTTTCTTCTATCTCACCCATCTACAATCTCCTTCACGTACGCTTTTTTATAAAACCAGGCTGCTACCTAGTAAATATTAGCACCTCACCCACCACATCAACCTAAAAAATAAAAAACTTTTAATATATATACTCTTTCTCGCACATTTATTTTTTTTGACACCCATATTGCCTAAAGATACATCTATTACAAGAATGTATTGTCCTATATATTTTAAATACGTTTGAAAACAAAACACACAACTGACCCCATGAATTAACACACCATTATGTAAGGTCTGCACTTGCGAGTAAGCAACAGGACCTTAATCCCTGACCAGATGTGGGCAGCGTAATGAAAAAATATTGATGCGTAATGCCTCAGATTTTTTACTCAGCTGAGTTAGAACTTGGCTTTCGGAAATGGCTTCGTCGCGGATTCTTGCCTTATGAAAAGACATCTACCTCCTGAAGACAAAGCTTCTTGTCCAGCACAGACTCCCAGACTGTAGCGGACAACCTGACCGTCGACGAACTCAAGCCTTGATCTTATACACCCCATACAGGTAGCGATAATCGAGAGGTATGTAACACCTGACTGAGTTTCGTAATTTTAAACCTGTCGGTGATTCTGCGCAGCCCGTGATGTGTGCAGATGCGCCTGTGGGACTGCGCGCCTTTAATATTAAATGCGTCGACTTCAGTAGACAGGCGGTTCGGTTAATATTCTGTTGATGATGCGCGGACCAGTGCCCCGATTGCATAGTTCTCCGGAACGTGAGTCGGAGTAATGCTGTAGCAGAGTCGGTCTCTATGTTACAATTGCGAGGTGGATTTTGGCTTGAGACAAACGCTCGGAAGACCGTGATGCCGACTACGAGTAATGAGAAAGCTACCTTTTGCGATGGGCTTACCCGACGCAGTATGCTGAAAGCCGGGTTCCTCGGAGTAAGTGGATTCAGCCTGCCAGACATCCTGCAACTTCAATCAGCAAGTGCCAGCAGTGTCGTGGGTGATACCAGAGCCGTGATCTTCGTAGAACTGGCCGGAGGTCCGTCACAATTCGAAACATACGATCCCAAGCCAGATGCTCCGATTGAGTACCGCGGTGAGTTTGGTGTTGTCGCAACGAACGTTCCTGGCGTCCTGTTTAGCGAATTGATGGTCGAGCAGTCTAAATTGATGGACAAGCTGTCCATTGTTCGTTCGGTACACCACCAGTCGAACAGTCATGATCCGTCGAGCCATCTGTCACAAACCGGGTACTACAAACGTGGAGCTAAAGGTGGACGGTCTTCCGCCGACACAATGCCCTGTTTTGGGTCCGTCGTCGCGAAACTGCGAGGACCGAACGTTAATGGTCTCCCGGCTTACGTAGGCGTACCGAAGGTGATGCGCAACGGGCAGGCCTCGTATCTGGGTAAGGCTTACAACCCGTTCGAAACGGTCCGTGACCCCAACACGCCGGAGTTTCGCGTTGAAAATCTATCGCCGGTATCCGGACTGACAGACGGCCGATTCAATGATCGTCGCGGGCTGTTGACGTCATTCGACGGCCAGCGACGACTGTTCGACCTTGAAGGATCCTCCACTGCAATTGATCGATTTCGGGAACAGTCATTTGAACTCGTTACCGGACCGAGGGCTCGCGCAGCATTTGATATCGAGGCTGAGTCGGATTCCCTGCGTGATGCATACGGCCGCACTACGACAGGGCAAAATCTGCTGCTGGCCCGCCGACTTGTTGAATCAGGCGTAACATGTGTAACCGTTAGTGTTCCCGGGTGGGATGATCACGGGAAGCTGGCAAGCGGCCTGAAGCAGCGTGGCCCCGCTTATGACCAGGGCATGGCCGCCTTAGTTCGTGATTTATACGAGCGTGGCCTCAACGAAAATGTTCTTGTGGTGGCTATGGGCGAGTTCGGTCGCACTCCTCGATACAACAGTGCTGCCGGTCGCGATCACTGGGGTGCCGTGATGAGCGTCCTGCTGGCCGGCGGAGGACTACAGCCCGGGGTTGTTGGCTCATCAAATTCCAAGGGTGAATTCCCCATTGAAGCGCCCTACCGTCCTGAGAATGTACTCGCGATGATTTATCGCCATCTCGGGATCGATCCGCAGTTAACATTCGATGATTTCTCTGGCCGGCCGCGGTATTTGCTGGAAGAACACAGGCTGATTTCAGAAATCTGCTAGACGCGACTCACCACGTCGTCTGATTCCAGGTGCTATTCAACAGCCTCTCTTCCTGCGACATTTTGTCACTAAGGCAAGGTGCAACCATTCTGATGATTCTCATCGCTGTGAAGATGATCGAACAACGACGATACACAGGTATCAGACACGCATTTATGCGACCAAATCGAGCTGCATTTTTCTAAAGACATATGGTGAGAGCGGCGATTTGCCGCAGCCGGATCGCGGGGAAGAACCCGCTGTACGATGGAATCGTTGCCCAACAATGCGCAGGGAATTCTTCAAATCGGTGGCGACTGCTTTGATCACTGGTTAATCTCAAACTGGAAATGAAGAAGAAAAGGAGGCAATCGTGCACAGTCAAGTCATTCAATCTTTTTCAGCCGCCAGTCAGCTGGCCGCTTTGGCATGCCTGACATGGGGAACGTGCCTGGCGTCGCCAGAGACGGCTGACCGCGTCCCCAACGTAGTGATTATTTTTTGCGATGATCTTGGCTACGGTGACCTGGCGTGTTTCGGCAGTCCAAATATCCGCACTCCACACCTGGACCGCATGGCCGCGGAAGGACAAAAATGGACCTCGTTCTATGTCGCATCTCCAGTGTGTACACCCAGTCGGGCGGCGCTGATGACAGGACGATACCCGATTCGCAATGGCATGATGAGTGCAAAACGCGTCGTCCAGTTTCCTGATTCCGGCGGCGGATTGCCTTCAGACGAGATCACGCTGGCCGAATTATTGAAACAAAAGAATTACGCAACTGCAGCATTTGGCAAATGGCATCTTGGCCACCTTCCTCAGTTCCTGCCGGCTGCCCAGGGTTTCGACACCTACTTCGGCATACCTTATTCCAATGATATGGATGGCACGGAATCGGCTTCTGAATATCTCAAGAAGTCGCGAGTGGATCCCAAATTTCACCCCCCGCACACCTGGTGGAATGTTCCGCTGATGCGGAATACGGAGATCGTCGAACGCCCGGCCGACCAACGCACCATCACTAAACGATATGCAGACGAAGCAATCAGATTTATCCAGGATAACAAAGAACAGCCATTCTTTGTGTATCTGGCCAATAACATGCCTCATATTCCTCTGCTGGTATCTGAACCGTTTCGCGGTAATAGTCCACGCGGGCTGTATGGTGATGTCGTGGAAGAGATCGACTTCCACGTTGGCCGTGTTTTGCAGGTGTTGCGTGACGAAGGTCTGCAGGATGACACGCTCGTTGTGTTCAGTTCAGACAACGGGCCGTGGCTGTCGTTCAACGGGCATGGAGGATCGGCCGGACCATTGCGGGCAGGTAAGGGTACAACTTTTGAAGGCGGGCAGCGCGTACCCACTATTTTTTGGTGGCCCGGGACAATCGAAGCGGGATCAACAGTCACTCAAATGGGTTCAACTCTCGACATTATGGCCACACTCGCCTCGCTGACCGGTACCAATCTGCCGACAGATCGCAAACTGGACAGCTACGATCTGACGCCTGCACTGCTGGGCGTCGGAGACAGCCCCCGAAAATCATTTTACTTCTGGACACGCGCAAAGCTGCATGCTGTTCGTTCGAACGCGTTCAAGCTGCACAGGCACCAGCGGAAACCTGTCGACTACGGACACGAAGTCCAGCTCGAAAAGCCTGAACTTTACCACGTCGGGCATGATGTATCTGAGAAGTTCGACATCGCAGACCGGAACCCACAGATCGTTAAAACACTGAGCCGGATGTTCGCAGCTCATGAAGCCGATATCGATCCCGTACCAGATCAGCTGGCAATTCCGCTGAAGCAGTAATGCATGCAGCCAAAACCATATCAAAGTAACAAACGTGTATCCAAAAAACTCAGAGAAAGCTCATCAGAACTCGCTCGACCATGAGAACAGGACATCGCGATAATGACCACGCAAATGCTTTTCTATGACAACATCGCTGCCGTGACAAAAGAGCAGCACGGCGATCTGGCACTGAAGCCGCTGGGTGATTACAGCTTCACCAAAAATGTGAATGCGGTACCTCTGTTGACTTCAGAATTCCTGAGTGCCGCCAGCGAGTTTCCGATCGTATTTGTGGGTACGAAGGAACAAATGCTGCCGCATGCGATCATCGGTACGCGCCAGCAGGAAAATCTCTTTGTGAATGAAGAGGGCGCATGGCAGGGCAAGTATGTTCCGGCATTCATTCGCCGCTATCCGTTTGTGTTTTCCAGTGCCAATGATGGCCAGACACTCACGTTGTGTATCGATGAAAGCTATCCGGGGTTCAACCGTGAAGGGCATGGCGAACGTCTGTTCGACAGCGAAGGAAATCAGACTCTGTATCTGAACAACGTGCTGGAGTTCCTGCGGGGCTATCAGCTTAGCTTTCAGGCTACGACACAGTTTTGCAGCAAACTCCAGGAACTGGAACTACTGACTAAGATGCAGGCCAAGGTAACATCCGGCAGTGGTGAAACGAATCAACTGAGTGGTTTCCTGGGAGTTGACCGTCAGAAGCTGCGTGGACTGGCAGACGATGCTGTTCTGGAACTTCACAAATCGGGCGGACTGGACGCGCTACATGCCCACTTGCTGTCGATGCAGACTTTTCCCCTGATCGCTGACCGTATTCAGTCAGCTGCAGAGGTCCCTGATGTCGGTAATGCCCAAAATGACATTAGTGGACTTCCTGTGGAAGAGTCGCAAGCGGAATGAAAACGACAAGGAAGAAAACCACTTGTAAACCAATAGTCAATGTGGACGTGAGCCAACTATCGGATGATCTCATTCCAGACCTGGCTGTGGCAGCGGCTCTATGGAATTGCAGGCCTCTGCATCATGACTGCCAGAATGAATTCCTGAAGTCTCTGTGATATGCAGGATTAATTTGGGAACTCCAGCGGTATTGATTCTCTGTCCAGGTCTCCAGGAACCGCTCTGTTTTTGCGTCGCTCTGGTGAATTACAGGCGATGTCATCCCCAGTACATGGAGCTCTCAACAGCAACGATCAAGCGGTCGATGCCTTCCGGAAAGACATGGCGATCGTGCCGATGCGGAAAGAGTCGATGCCCGTCACCTTGTCTGGAGGCGAAGATATTAGACGTCGTCTCCCTCGGACGCCAGCATCCTCGAGTACCAACTGCAAATCACTTCCCAGCTTCGATCCATTCTGTGTTGAGCACGCAATGCTTAATACATCGTCCCGACTTAATGGTGTAGCTGTACGTTAAGTGAATCAGACCATCACGAGACTGAATCACTGATGGGTAATCAAATTGCCCAGGTTCTTCACTCGGTTCGACCTGGCGTTTTGTTGTCCAGGTGTTGCCTTCATCATTGGACAGTTTCACCGTCAGACGATTACGACCACGTTCGGTGTCATTGGAAATCAACAGCCAGCGTCCGTCGGTAAGGCCGGTAACTTCCAGACTGGAACCCGGGTTCACGATGTTACAGTCGACAGCAGCCGTCCACGTTTCGCCATCGTCTATTGATTCGGATACCAAAGCACGAGCCGGTGGCCCTCCGGAATCGCGGCAGAAAGCCACCAGCGTCCCATCACGTCTTCGGCTGACAGTAGGTTGAATCGGAGCCAGACCGACGATCGGTGAACTGGCTCGCCAGGTTTGACCCTGATCGTCTGAAATTCCCATCAGAGAAGTATTAAAGCCATCGGAATACAGTGGCAGAAGAATCCGGCCACTCGGTAGTACCAACGGATGCGTGCGAGTCATCCAGCCGGTTTGTCGCTTGAAGGGATCATTCGCAGATTCCACCAACATTCGACTGTAAGGCTTGGCATATTCAGCCCACATTCCGTCGGTAACGCCAAGCGTTTGGAAGCGTTCCTTCATCGTATCTGCAAAAGCTGGCCCAGGCTTAAGCTGAATCACATCCTGCCAGTTCCATTTTGGAGCCCCGGAGCCATTGGTGCTGTCAGCTCGGCGATATTTCAACTGGCTGCATTCCCAGCGTTCAGCAAGGACACAGACCCAGTACATCCATAGTCGATCTGCGGAGTCAACAAACAGAACCGGGTTGCAGTCCGGGAACTCCGGCGTGTCGGCCATCAGAAAGACAGGACTCCAGGTAGTGGCTCCTTTTTTCAATCGTGCTCCCTGAATAACCACATCTTCCGCTGTGCGTTCTCCACTACCGTAGAACCAACATGCAAGCAAACTGCCGTCCGGACATTCCACAATACTGCTTGAATGAGCATGCCTGTCACCGGGCGAGAAAATATTTTCGGACCGGAATAGCGGATCTGCAGCTGAAGCCTGCCCAACGACGAAAGCCAACATGACTGGAACAAATCGAAACATAAATGAGTACTCCTGAAGACCGCGACTATAATGGCACCAGAGTAAACCAGGCCGACAGCCAACGCCAGTTGCCCGAAGTCCACTTACCAGAGTGTCCTCACCATTCCACCACGATGAACAAACAAGAAACCGGCTAAATCACGTGCAAAACAGGTCGGCAGCAATGCGGCCGGTTCGAAGAGCACCTTCCACCGTAGCAGTCGACAGATAGTCGCCGGCGAAAGCTACAGGAGCCTGCTGAGCCTTTTGGAAATCCGCTGCCAGCTTGTAGCGGCCAACTTCCGGGATAGGAATTGCATTCCGACACCGAATAACGCAGACGACTTCGGGATGATTCTTCGGCAGCTGAGGTCTGAATCGACGCACAGCCTGCCACACTCGTTCAGCGACAATGTCGTCAGGTTCATTGAGTAGCTGCAAGCTAAAGTCGTGCAGCAAATAGGCGCCGACGGCGCGGTCCTCACTCGCCAGTTTCTCTCGATTGACACTCCCCAGATCCGTCCACGCAGCAATCCCATGGCGTTCCTTCCCAACCGGTAACAGCTGAAAACCACAGTCAGCTTCAGCGATGTCTCCCAGGCGATACCAGACATTAATATTCGCCGCGTAGTTCTGACTACCAAGGTAAGCTCGTTGAGCTGCTGGCACATCCGATTCCGGCAGCGCCCTGACAAGCCGAAACGCATGATGAGCCTGAGTCGCCACAACAATGCCGTCGAACAGCCCATCATGTTCACCGGCTTCCGTGATAATCTGAAACCGATCATCTGTAGTCTTCAAAACCTCAACAACACCAGACCCCAGATGCTTAGGAATGTCGTTGGCCAGCTGAGTCGTGACCTGATCCATGCCACCTCGAAGAGTGTAGAACTGTGCTCCCGGGGCTTCAGCCTGTAAGGCCATCAACATCGCTGCTGACGCATCTTCACACGAGAAATACCAGTACGGCTCAATCGCCGGACGAACCAGATGATCGTAAACGTTTTCGCCCAGCTTCCGCTTCGCGAACTCAGCAATTGATTGGTCATCAGACCAAGCAAGACATTTTGGGTCCACCAGATCGAATTGCGTTTTCCGAAGCAGCAACCCAACCGTGAACCGAATCACTCGCAATTTTTCCCGTAGAGAGAGCCATGGGATTCTGAAGAAGGATGCCACAGAGGAGATCTGGAAGAAATACTGTTGCTTCATGTCGCACAGGGTGATTGCTTTGTCGCTGCTGACAACCAGTCTGGCCATACCCAGTTCAGCGAAGAGTTCCCAGAGCAGGGGATAGAAGTTCGTGAAAAATGCCGCTCCTGTATTAATAGCCAGCTCATCGCTTCGCCAAGTATGAGTCCGCCCACCGACGTAAAGTTCTTTCTCGAACAATTCAACATCCAAATCCAATTGCTTCAGATGCCACGCCGCACAACAGCCGGCAGCCCCTCCCCCGATAACAGCGATCTTCTGATACTTCGACATTGCCCATTTCTTCCAGCGACATTCATGTTTGCCGGCTGCTGTTCAAACCTGACAGGGTTTCAGTAACGCCAATCGCACGCTTCATTTCTCCGGCATCCTGCTCATTACAAAGAGCGGGCTGCGAAGATATAGCTATCCATGGTTCTCAACGGAACCGAATTCATGGCTAAAACGGCTCGGCCACACACGACATTCTGCAACGGCCAACTGAACACACGATGTACCATCAGCCTTCGCTGCGTTGCTGGAACCATTCTGCAAGTCTTGGAAAAACTTCGTTTTGGGCAATCGCGCCTCGAATGAGTTCACCGTGAGCGAGGTCTTTACTGAAACCGGACGACTGATCACACAGAACCCAGGTCTTGTCTATGCTGCCAATAGCATCGTAGATGGCGCGACAGCCAACCACCGGTGCGACTGTATCTTTTCCACCGGCGACCACCACTGTCGGCACAGTCATGCCTGAAAGTGCGGCCATGTAGTCAAACCCGTCCTCTCCCAGCCACCGTTGACTAATGTTCCACTTTGCCCACTGAATCAACAACCTTGTAGGTTCCTGTTCATTCCCCAGGGGAAGAATGAACCTGGGACTGCGGTTCATCAGCCACGTGACTCCACAAAGCACAACACCGGCGAATTTCTCGCGGAAACGAGGAGCCGCGTGAGTCGACTGAGTTCCCATCGCGACCACTCCGGCAAACTGCGACCGTTTGTCGGGATGCCGACTAAGATACATAAGTGGTAAGTGGCCTCCACCACTGTGGGCCAGCCAAAAGATCTGCTGACGTGTAGTATGGCCAAGAACCGTATCAACCGCTGTCGGCAGATCGTTGAACGCAGGATATTCGAAGTTTTGTTTCGATGAGGCAGGCTCGCTTGCCCCGTGTCCCGCCCATTCCAGTAGCCAGCAGTCGAATCCACAGTCTGCCAGAAAGTTCCCCAGCGTCCTCACGGTGTCCGCATTTGAGATCGTTCCGTGAGCAATAATGATCGGAACTCCGGTCGGCTGATCCCGATTCAACCGGTACAGTGCAATGCGACCGCCGTTCTCCATTGGTACAAGATAATGCGTTTCGTTCATGGTGGTGAGATAGTACTGCGAGAGACAGCAGCAGGCTTTTGAAGTCCTCAAAGATTGATGCTGATTCTCAGTTTCCGGCTGTCATGCAGGATGGTAATTCGACACGTACATCAATGAGCTATCATCGCATGTCTTCATCTTTGTTCTGCGATGACGATCGCCTGTTCTGCAATGCCAAATCCGGTTTTGGTAATGTAAATCTAGTGGCAAACAAGTCGGCACCGGAGACCTTTGCCTGCGTCATTTGACATGTGTGCAATAACACAAATCACCAACACCGTTGCCTCCAGCCGGCATGGTTACGCACAACTGAATAATCGTTGGAGTCGTGTTATTGACAGTTCCAGCTGGCTTTCGGTGGACGCTCAACAGCTGAGCCCACTGAAGGCGCTGGCACCCACCAGCAAGATCATTATTGTCTATGGCAGGAATGACGCAACGTGTCCTTTTACCAATGCCCTGGAAATGACAACCAACGTGGAGACTCTTGAATTCGACGTGGAAGCACATTCCGTTGGTCATTCGGCCCCGAAGAGCCCGACAGCATTCCGTCGCGACGACCCGAGTGATTCCGAGCGACGGAAAAACATTCGCTATCCAGCACTAAACGGTCGCTTTGTCATTTACGATGCAAAAAGCTATCCCGAAGGATCATTCCAGAGGCAGTACCGCTTAGTCGTCTTCCGACGTAGCAACTTCGCCACCGTGCAGTAGTGCTTCAAGCTCAGTGATCTCGTCGCGCAGAGTAGCCGCCGCTTCGTAATCTTCCTGCAGAATTGCTTCTCGCTGCCTGCTTCGAAGCTGCAACACTCGCGACTGGTCATCCAGCGAAGGAGTTGTACGCGAGGGAATTTTACCGGTGTGAATGAGCTCCTCGTGAATGCTCTCCAGCAGCGGCTTGAGTTCATCTCGAAACTCGTCATAACACGAGGGGCAGCCCAACCTGCCGACTTCCCTGAATTCACTCATCGTGGTACCACAGCCGGAACATGTCAGGCTGCTGAGGTCTTCATTGGACGCGGCATGCAGTTCTTCCAGCTTTGCAGCAAGGTCTGCAGCAACAGAATCCGATTCGTGCGATTCTGACTCGTCCAGGTAGTCTCGTGCACATTTTTCGCACAGATGAACTTCACTGGCGTCGCCTTCCATCACCTCTGTGATATGCAACGTCGCCTGATTAGCACACTGTCGACATTTTTTCATCGTTCGATTCCTTCAGCCGAGGCAGTTGCCCGAATGCATCTGCCCCGGTGCCAAGTGTTCGCGAACGACGCCCCAATGTCAAAGCCTCAACACGCCAAAATAACCAGGTAACGCCCATGAAGGGCGTCGAACCTTCCTGCCCTGCTGTTGATGACCAAAACAAACCGGTAGTCGCTGTCTACTGCTTCATCGCAGCAGCCAAGATTTTCGAAGTGCCTTCTCGCATGATCCGAGGATCTACCATTTCGCCGCTCTGCAGAGTGGCTCGAACAGCTTTTCCAGAGATGAAAACTGGCTTTTCGTCATCGTGATTTGACATCAGGTCAACTCGACCTATCGATTCGTAGTAAGCCGCAAAGCCAACATTGATCGGTTGAATCTTCAGATCACCATTCAGGTTCTGGAAGATCTCCTGAGCGTCAAAATCACCCCAGATTGCAGTGCCGTCTTTGAACGGAGCATCTGCGTGCTTACGGCCAATCACGATGTGCGTGTAGCCCATGTTCTGCCGGTAAATTCCGTGCATAACCGCTTCTTTTGGGCCACCGTAGAACATTTTGATGTCCAGGCCCAGCAGTTTGACTCGGTCCGGAACGCTTTCACCACGTGGTTCCCACAGATCAGTATCGCTATCGCCTTCACCCATTCCTCGCGTTGCGATCAGTGCTTCGTAGGTCTGCATGCGGATTTCTGCGTTGACGTCATCTCCCTTGGTTTCACCAATGAGAGGATTCAGGACAGCTCCCGCATTTTTTCCAGCGCGAATGAGTTCTTCCAGAGCATAGACCATGGCATATTCATGGGCGCGGTGCAGAGGGTTGCGTGTCTGAAAAGCGACAACAGCTTCCCAGCCGGATTCGCCCAGTACTGCTCGCACTTCACGAGGAGTCAGAACGTACTTGCCGAAAGCCGCGTTTTTAGGCTGAGGCAACGCTTTAATCGCTCCACCAATGAGATGAGTCATCTCGGCGTCGTTGATCAGTACCATGTCGGCACCAGGATGATCGGTACGATCCGTGCCATAGACGCTCTTGAGGTAGGTTGGCTTGTCCCATTCGTAGACATCCTGGAGAGCGACTGTGCCAACGATATTGCCGTCAGGACATTTGAGTGCAACCGTTTGACCAGCGGAAAGCTGTGCAGCCAGGTCCGCAGCGACAGGCAGAGCAATTGGAATGGTCCAGGCGTACTTGCTGCCCCCGGAATCGACGGTGGAATCTTCGAGAACCTGATTCCACTGAGCAGACGTCATTGGCCCGGTGAGGGGGCTGAGGGTACCATCAGCAAATCGGTATACGCTCGAAAGGTCGGCGGCCGAAACGGGGACGCTTGTCAGTCCACCTGCTTCTGCAAGGAACGACTCACGTTCGGCTTCAGGGACGGTACAGCAGACGGGCTCAGAAAGTCCGCCGTGAGGAGTAATAAGATCGGCCATGAAGGAGTTCCTAAAAGTTAAATATGCTGATGTTTAATAGTTTTGGATACAGGCCAGGTTCGGGTTTACCGAAGTCTCGTGCCTTCGTGGAACAGTTTTACAAACAGCTTTCTCTTCATGCGGCCAGCACGTCGAAAACCGTGGTCCACGGCAGCCTCGACCGTAGAGGAACCACATTGGTGCGTCAAGCGCTTCTCATCATGGAGAATAGAGCTCGTATACGGGGTCACAGCGACGAAGCTATATTTCACCTGCCGTGCGGAACTCTGAGTAGTTCTGGCAGTCAGGATGAATACCACCATCGGCAGAATTAACCAGACGCGACGGATCCTATCGCAGTAATCAACCTAGCTGTACTTTAAATGCTAAACGCAGGAGGCCGTACACTTAAGCACAATTGCAGTCGTTTGGATCCTGGCCTGCAGGATTTGGGAAGCGAATTGCCGAAGAGACGCCCGAAATCAATCGATGCGGTGTTCATTTACTGACATCTTAAAATCATACTGGTGAGAGACTGGCACGAACATGAAGCAGAACCTCGACAAAAAGTAGATATCGTCGTCGCCCCCGGTGGGGAAGACATAACATTCTCGTTCGGTATGGCGAAGCAACTTTGGAGCAGTTGGGCAGGACCGCCGTCGGCAGGACTTGGCAGGGGGACAGAACAGAAATGAGTAGCTAAGCATCTACAGTGAAAACTGGTTGCCGTTTGTGGAAGGTTTTACCCGAAGGACGTGGAAAAGCTGTCCTGACGAGCGTTGATCGCTTGCGGATCGCCGTGAACCAGCACATTTACGCTGTAATCCATTTGTGCGTGTGATAGACTTGGGAACGTGTTGGCCAGCGTTTTTCCTGCCTCGTTCACTGCCATGCTGTCTATGTTTATACGACTCCTGCCAGTTTACGTCCTCTTTCTGGTGCTAACTCCGGCATCCTGCGCTATCGGTGCAGACAGCGATTCTTCTGTCGACTTCCACAACGATCTACAGCCGATCCTGACTCGACGGGGATGTAATCAGGGAGCGTGTCACGGTAAAGCTCGAGGGCAGGGCGGGTTTCAGCTTTCGCTGCTGGGTTTCGACTCCACCTACGATCACAACGCAATCACCAAAGAAGCTCGCGGAAGGCGTGTGTTTCCTGGGGCTCCCGATCGCAGTTTACTGCTCACAAAGCCAACCGGCCAGGTACCGCATGGCGGTGGCGTCCGGCTCCAAGCCGACAGCCCGGAATACGCACTGATCCTCCAATGGATCAAACAGGGAATGACACGACAGGCCGACGGCACTCCCGCGTTGAAATCTTTCGCTGTAACACCGGACTCAGCGGTCCTGGAAAATAATCAGCAGCTGCCATTGAAAGCGATCGCCCATTACGAAGACGGCAGTCAACGTGACGTCACATCACTGGCTGTGTTTCAATCAAACGAAATGCCTATCGCAGCCGTTGATGAAAACGGACAGGTCACTGCCGGTTCAATTACCGGCAGTACGGCCATCATGGCTCGTTTCATGGATCGCATCGCCACCTGCGATATCATCATCCCCAGACCGGAAGTCGTCCCTGTCAACGAGTATGCTCAACTGCCGGTGAATAATTTCATCGATGAACTGGTTTGGAAGAGACTGCAAAAACTCAATATTACGCCATCCGGTCCCTGCAATGACCAGGTGTACCTGCGGCGCGTCACTACAGATTTGTGCGGTCGCATTCCAACTCCGGAAGAAGTGCAAATGTTTCTGGAAGACGAATCGGCTGACAAACGTAAAAAGCTGGTCGATCATTTGGTCCTGGAACCGGACTTCGCCGATCACTGGGCCAACAAATGGATGGATTTGTTGAGACCCAATCCGTATCACGTCGGAATCAAAACGGTGTTGAGTTACGACCGCTGGATCCGTGAACGATTTCACCAGCGTATGCCATGGGATCAGTTTGTTCGTGAGCTTGTAACGGCTCGTGGTGGCACATGGCGTAATGGAGCCGTCACTCTTTTCCGAGATCGCCGCAGCCCGGACGAAATCACAACATTGGTGAGCCAGCTATTTGTGGGAGTCCGACTGGATTGCTGTAAGTGTCATCATCACCCGTTTGAAAAGTGGAGCCAGGACGACTTCTACGGATTTGCCGCGTACTTCGGAAAGCTTGGCCGCAAAGGAACGGGAATCTCCGCACCAATCTCCGGATCAGAAGAATTTATCTTTGCGGGCAAGAAAGGGAGTGTCGCACATCCAGTCAGTGGCAAGACGATGGAACCAAAACCGCTGTGGGGGGACGCCGCCGTCACGGCCGATACGCTGGATCCCCGAGAAGTACTCGCTGAATGGATCACGTCTCCCGACAACTATCTGTTCTCTCAGGTAATGGCCAATCGTATTTGGGCCGATCTAATGGGCCGGGGCCTTGTCGAACCAGTCGATGATTTTCGAGCGACCAACCCGGCGACGAATCAGCCCCTGATCGAAGCACTGGGCAACCACTTCCGCGATAGCGGTTTTTCAATCACGGAACTCATGAAGACGATTACGGCTTCGTACGTATATCAGTTGAGCTCTCTGCCGAACGAACGCAACGCAGCCGACACTCGCAACTATTCACGCCACTATCGCCATCGGCTTCGAGCCGAAGTCCTGCTGGATGCATTTGTCGAAGTTTCAGGAATCCCCAGAACTTTCGGTGCAATGCCGCCAGGAACCAAAGCCAAACAAATCTGGACCCACCGAACCACTTCGCTGTTTCTGGATACGTTCGGCCGCCCGGATCCCAATCAGGATCCACCGTGCGAACGAACAAAGGATTCTGCAGTCGTCCAGGCACTGCACCTGATGAATTCCGAACAGATGTTCAAGGACATTCAGGACAACGATGGCGTCGCAGCACGTCTGGCTGCATCAGAATTCAGGCCGACGGAAATCGCTGAGCAACTGTATCGGTTGATTTACGGACGGAACCCTGTTGCCGAAGAAATTGAACTCGTCAACAATGTATTGAATGAAGAAAGTGCCGATCGGCGGAAATCGGTTGAGGATTTGATGTGGGCTATGATCAATACGCCCGAATTTGTGTTTCAGAATTAAGACAAAACTGAGTAGCAGGTCACCCCGGCCACACCAAGAAATCAGTTACGACAGAGTATTCAGATCCAGGGATCTTCAAATGACACTTCGAAAAAACTGTAATGGTGCCACTCGCCGGGATTGCCTCCAATTTGGTATCGGAGGTCTCTTTGGTGGCAGTTTGGTTAACACTTTGCGAGCTCGTGGAGAGTCGGCCAAAGCATCTGAGGGATTAACACCCAAGGCCGATCGCGTCATCCTGATCTGGATGGATGGCGGCCCAACTCACTTCGAAACCTTCGACCCAAAACCGGATGCTCCATTAGAATTTCGCGGAGAATTTGGTTACGCCCAAACTTCCGTTCCGGGCGTGTTGTATTCTGAACACATGGTCAAGCTGGCCGCCAGTCTGGATGACTGTGCCATGATCCGATCCATTCGGCATAATCAGGGCAATCATGGAGCCGGCAATCACTACATGATGACCGGCATGCCACCTCGCATTCCGGTTGGCTGCGGAGCATTCGTCAGTTTTCATCCCAGTATGGGATCCGTTGTTGCCAGAAAGCGAGGCAAAAACAACGGACTACCTTCATATTTCAGTATGCCTCGCATGTCACGTTCGGGTGGCCCCAATTTTCTGGGCGCGAGGTACGCACCCTTCGTAGTGCCCGACGATCCCAATTCCGACAGGTTCAAGGTGAGAGACGTCGCCCTTCCACGGGAGCTCGCGACCACGCGTTTTGATCGACGCACCGATCTGCAATCAAAAATCGACAAAATGGTGCGTCTCAATTCAGCAGCTTCGGGAGACCCCGTTGCAGCGTTCGACGAATATCAGGAACAAGGCTACGACCTTGTAACCTCGCCAGATGCCCAAAAGGCCTTCAACATCTCATTGGAAGCCGACGAAATTCGAGACCGTTACGGTCGCAACGATTTTGGCCAAAGATGCCTGCTTGCTCGTCGCCTGGTCGAAGCAGGTGTTCCCTTTATCACTGTATACGACGGCGGATGGGATCATCACTCTAACCTGTTTGGTACTCTTCAAACACGTCTGCCAGGTTGGGACAACTCGGTGGCAACTCTTATTCAGGACCTCAAGGAACGAGGTCTGCTGGAAACAACACTTGTCGTCGCCATGGGAGAATTCGGTCGAACACCAAAAATTAATACGTTGCCTGGCCAAACAAAAGCAGGTCGTGACCACTGGGCCAATGCAATGTCTGTGTTGGTTGCTGGTGGAGGAACCCCAGGTGGTACAGTTGTTGGAGCCACTGATCGCAGGGGATATGCAGCGCTTGATCGAGTTCTGGCGCCGGAGAACCTGATCTCCACCATCTACCACAAAATGGGGATTGATCCCGGACAAATCATGTACACACCACAGGGCCGCCCGGTGCATCTTGTCAGCGACCCAACTCCAATTCGCGAACTGATTTGATGCTGCGAAAGACCCGGTTCTTACAGCAGTCGCACCACCTGCCGACCACCATCCTGATTTTTTTGTGCGCAGTCTCCACTGCAATATCGGTCGAGCCTCCCCAAATCGATCGGCTGTATCCCGCCGGTGGTCAGCAAGGAACAAGTGTCAACGTAGAACTCGGTGGCAAGCCTGCTGATGCCGCTCTGCAAAGCTGGTGCAGCCATGATCAATTACAGGTCACCATCGCTGACGACCGAAAGTTCGCAAACGTCGTCATTCCTGCAGACGCAGAACCGGGTGTTCACTGGTTGAGGTTTTTTAACGCGACAGGCGTCTCCGATCCTCGAGCCTTCATTGTCGGGCACACCACCGAAACTGTTGAAGAAGAATCAAACGATCTGCCAGCTCAAGCGGACAAAATCACAGATTCCGCCGTCACGGTCAATGGGGTGCTCGGTACTACCGGCGATGTCGACATCTATCGCATTCAAGTGCCAGCCGGCCGAACATTGGTCGCTTCAATGGAAGCCAACAGACAACTGGGATCGCCAATGGATGCCGTCCTGCAGATTCTCAACGCACAGGGTACCGTGGTCGCTCAAAACGACGACGACCACGCCATGGATCCTCAAATTGCTTACGAAGTTCCGTCCGAAGGCGATTATTTTGTCCGTACCTTTGCGTTTCCATCTGCCCCCAACAGCACAATCAAACTGGCTGGTGCCGCAACCTATGTCTATCGACTGACAATTACGCACGGTCCGTTTATCGATCATGTCTTTCCGGCTGTGGTCGATCAGCGTTCAGACTCAGCCGTCACCATCTGCGGCTGGAATCTGGTCGATCAACAGCAAACGGTTGGCATCACTGCATTCCATGATCAGCAAAGATACTTCGGCCGCGATTTTGCGTTACCGCATACGGTTTATGGAGTCACTCATTCGAGTCAGGTCGAATCTGAAGTGTCACGAGCACTCGCCGTTAATTCATCGATCAGCGGCCGGGTTGCCAGGGTGGGCGAAAAGGATGAATACACTCTGCCTGGTACCCAAGGCCAGAAGCTCACAGTGAGTGTGAAGGCACGTGAAATCTACTCATTGCTTGATCCTGTGCTGATTATCAGATCGGCAGGCGGAAAGGTACTCTCCGAAGTCGACGACCTCAGCGGTGCTAATCCCGATGTCGAAACAACGATCACAGTACCGGACGACGGTCCTCTCTCAGTCACCGTCGAAGACCGATATCAGAGTGGCGGCTATCGATATTTTTACGTTCTTACCTGCCAGGAAACTCAACCGACCGTCACAGCAACTGTTGGAGCCGACCAATACGTGGCGGACAAAGACGAAGCGATCGATGTGCCGATCACAATCACTCGCAAGAATGGATTCGCGGAACCCCTGACCGTCTCACTGGAACGCCTGCCGGAAGGCATCACAGCAAAACCGGTGATCTCTGAAAAAGACGGCGACACTTCCAAATTGGTGACACTCAAACTACACCGCAGCCAAAATGCTGCTGCCTTTTCCGGAGCGATTCAGGTGCTGTGTCGATCCGAAAATCATGCCCACCGACAGTTCGCCACCGCAGCCATCCCCAACTCGCAGGCGACCACATCAGAAATCTGGCTGACTGTGATTCCCATGGAAAAAAAAACAGCTGCACCCAAGGGGGCGGAGCAGGGAGGCTGACTGTCATAACTGAACCCGAGTCGGTATGGCCTTCTGCAAACGCAGGGTTGCACAGTCGCAGCTACGGCGTAGACAGGAAACGAAACAGGATCTCGGAGGCCAGCTCCAGCTGAGCTGTCTCAATCCATTCGTCCTTCGTGTGAGCCTGCGCAATTGCACCTGGACCAAAGACCACTGTGGGAACTCCAGCTGCCGACGTAGCCGCAGCGTTGGTTCCATAGGGCACTCCGATCTTCTCACGTCTCCCTACGACCGATTCCACATGAGTCATCAACCGGTCAGCCAGCTGTGTATTGCTTCCGTCGGACAAAACGCCAACCTCAGACCATGGTGGCAACATTTCAAATGCGAAATCCAGTCGGTCTTGCAGAAACGCAGTAACCTGATCAATCACAGCTGCCTGGTCTTCACCCGGAACCACGCGCCGGTCAATTTCAATACTGCACTCCGGAGGCACCACGTTCACACTGATGCCGCCTAGAATGCGGCCAACACTCAGTGTCGGCGTACCAACCATCGCATGCGGGACGTTATCGCGCTCAAGTTGCACAGCATATTCCTCCAGGTGGCCCACGACCTTCGCCATACGATAAATCGCATTAATCCCCTCGGAGGGCCTTGAACTATGAGACGCGCGCCCGGTAACTCGCAGCTTCCAGCGAGTCACTCCCCGATGGGCAACAACGATATCCAACGACGTGGGTTCGGCAATGATGGCCAGATCAGGGCGGCGTGATACCCAGTCAGGGACATCGCCGGAAGAGTCACCCCAACCATCGGCAAACTTGGCGATGCCCGACATTTGATGTTCTTCGTCACACGAGCATGACATGATCACGTCACCTGCGTCCACCGGTTTTTCACGAACAACACGTGCAAATGCCGTCAGCATCGACGCCATGCCACCTTTAACGTCACACGCCCCTCGACCATAAATCCGCCCATCTCGTTCTTCGGGAACGAATGGCGGAATCGTCATGCCTTCCACGGGAACGACATCCTGATGAGCATCCAAAAGCACAATGGGGCGATCCGGATTGCCCACAAAGCGTGCGACAATATTGCTGCGCTGTGGCTTTAATTCAATGCGATGAAACTCAACACCCAGTTCCGTGAACCAGCGTCCCAGGTATTCTGTCACTCCGGCTTCGAGGTACTCCGGCCCATTGACATCCTGCCCCATCGGATTAACGCTGGGAATGGCAATGAGATATTTGAGTAATTCAACGACTGACATATTCGTACTTGTTTATGAAGAGACTGAGAGGAAAGTCGTACAGACAAGGGACTACTCAGGAACACGGTCGCTGATTGTGTTCACATGGCGAGTGGTATCCGAGTTCCCGACGATCGATCTGTACCGCACTCGCCGGAAGTCCTGTGTAAACAGCCACTGCAGCACCCGGAATATCTAATTTTCATTCTCCATTTGTTCGGCCGAGAAAGCGATCCCGTCTATCAGCAAGCTGAGGAAAACCGCGACATAACTCGCAAAGTCGAGGAGTCAGTCACTGGCTCCCGGCGACATCAGGCTGCCTGCCCCTGCTTCCTTATGCTTTGTCAGCGACTGCTTACATCCTGCAGACGTGTGAGTAACTTTTGCAGAGTCTCCAAATCACTGGCAGGGCGACAGGGTGCGCCTTTCGGTGGCTGGCTGTCCCTGATTTGACCTCGGAGCTTGAGAAACTGAGCACACGAATGTCGATAAGCGGGAACCGGTGAGCGAAATGTGAATTCGCCAAGGTATTGCAGGGCGTCGTTGAGTTCGTAGAACCTTGGATCTTCGGCCGTCCACCATGCATCTCGCCGGGCAAAGAAATCCGGAGCGAAACTACTTAAGCCTAACAGATAATCACTGCCGTATTTGATCATATCGATCGCCAGATCATTACCTGTATAGATATTGAAGCCGGGCCGCAATTCGTTGCGCAGCTGCAGTCGTTCCCATTCAGGGATGCGATGTAACGACGAATGCTTGGCTCCTTCGCACTGCGAAATCTGTAGCAGTTCGCGATACACATCCAGCGAATAGATTTTTCCAAAAGGAGCAAAAAGCCTGCTGACTTCAAAACCGATGAAACGGTCGCAGGTGGCAGCAATCTGCTGATACGAATCGATAATCCCATCATCCGCCTGTTGCGTCAGGCCAAACGATGGAAAGATAACGGGCGTTCCACTGTATTGATGAATCAAATCTGCTTGCCGCTGGTAACCGTCAGCATTAAAAACGGAGTCCGGTTTGTCCGAAACAAACGCTCCGGCAACATACGGCTTTCCATTCGTCAGCATTTGAGTTCGCTGCAGGACTTCCAGTTGAGTGGCTACATCAATGATATTGATGTAGCCGGTATCCATATTGACCGCAGGAACCAGCCCGACTTCCAGCGTCCGCGTGACGTGTGCCTCGAACGAATCCCAGTCGATCGTTTCACCTTCCAGAAAAGGAAGCAAAACAGCCGAGATTCCTGTAATTCTGCGAGCGGGAATAATGGCCGGCGCCGGCATGAAATCTGACACAAACCGGCTCCCGTTTATGACGTAAATCCATTCAGGTACGGCACAGTCTCAGCATGAGACGCGACTTCTTTACTGGCACTCAACAGTTGAGAAAGGAAATCCCATTCGCCTGTCAGCAGAGCATTACGCACGCTGTCAGGCATAGAAACAGAAACCGCCGTCTCTCCCGCAGTCACAGTAAGTGATTCAAGATCAACCTTCAGTTCAACAGCCGGTTTGCCTTCAATTACAGCCCCCAGAATCTCCAGATCTTCACGTGAAGCCTGCAGGGCAGCGATTCCCAGTGAACCACAATTACCGAAGAAAATTTCGGCGAAGGACTCGGCAATCACAGCTTTGAGGCCCCACCTCATCAGAGACTGCGGGGCATGTTCACGAGACGAACCACAACCAAAGTTACGACCAGTCACCAAAACAGATGCGCCCTGGTACTGATCCTGATTGAAGGGATGATCGGTATCCTGCTGACGATCGTCGGCGAAAGCGTGTTCGCCAAGGCCATCAAACGTCACGCATCGCAAGAAGCGAGCAGGAATGATGCGGTCCGTGTCGATGTCGTCCAGCAACAAAGGAATACCGGTGCCGGTGATGGATCTAACTTCAGTGCTGGACATGGTGGGAACAGTGCTGGTTGAAGACAAATGATAAGAGGAAAATGACAGCCAGTTGACAACGCAACATTTACGCTGTCGCTTCGGTCAATGCAAACTGGCGAATGTCAGTGACGTGCCCACTGATCGCCGCAGCAGCGACCATGGCAGGACTCATGAGCAATGTCCGTCCGGTTGGACTTCCCTGACGTCCTTTAAAATTGCGATTACTGGACGATGCACACACTTCGCGGCCCTGCAGTTTGTCCGGGTTCATCGCCAAGCACATCGAACACCCGGCTGCGCGCCATTCGAATCCGGCGGCCTCAAAGACTTCGTGAAGTCTTTCCGCCATCGCCTGATCTCTAACCAGTTGTGACCCCGGTACAACAATCGCTTTGACCCCTTCAGCAACCTGCTGGCCCCTGGCGATGTCCGCAGCCTGACGAAGATCGGATATACGACCATTCGTACAGGATCCAATGAAGGCTACGTCGATCTTTGTGCCCGCGATTGGCGATCCTTCTGCGAGTTCCATATAATTCAGAGCTTCGCGGATGAGCGTCTGTTGATCGGGATCACAATCATCAACTTTGGGTAAATCCTGGCTGATTCCCACTGATTGAGCTGGAGTAATTCCCCAGGTCACCGTCGGTTCAATATCAGCAGCATCAAAGACGACTTCATCATCAAATGCAGCACCTTCCGGTGTTGCCAGACTCAACCACCACTGCGCCGCTTTTTCGAATTCTGGTCCCTGAGGAGAAAACGGACGGCCCTTCAGGTAATCGACTGTCTTCTGATCGGGATTGATGTAACCGCAGCGCGCTCCACCTTCGATGCTCATGTTACAAACAGTCATGCGTTCCTCCATCGACATCGCATCGAAGGTTGAACCGGCGTATTCGTAGGCGTAACCAACTCCGCCTTCCACCCCCAATTTTTGAATGACGTACAGAATAACGTCTTTCGCACAAACACCCGATGCCAGTTGCCCGTTCACGACGACACGCCGAACTTTGGGACGATTGAGAAACATCGTTTGAGTAGCAAGAACCTGAGCCACATTGCTGGTCCCAATTCCAATAGCGATGCTACCGAAAGCACCGTGAGTGCTCGTGTGGCTGTCACCGCAAACGATCGTTGATCCAGGTTGGGTGAGGCCCTGTTCCGGGCCGACAACGTGGACAATGCCTTGACGGTTGTCTTTCAGGTCCAGCAATGTGATGCCGAACTCGTCGCAATTGCGTTCGATCGCAGACATCATCTGTTCGGCCAGACTATCCTGAAATGGCCGAGCCTGATCAGTGGTCGGGACAATATGGTCGACCGTGGCAACGGTCTGCTCTGGAAAAGCCACCTTCAAATCTCGTTCCCGCAAGATCTCAAACGCCTGGGGACTGGTCACTTCATGAATCAGATGCAGTCCAATAAACAGCTGAGTCTGCCCGCTTGGCAACGTACGAACCGAATGCAGATCCCAGACTTTGTTAAACAGATTACGTTGATCAGACATATGATTGTTCTGTATCCGTGATGAATTGCTGGCGGGCCTGAAACATCGTTTCGGCAGAGAAAATCGGTGCCGTTGATTGAAACGTGTCAGTATAACGCTGTTTTGGCCAGATTTTAGCCTCGAATCGTTTCCAAGCGAATTTCAGACATCTGAATCCGGCCCTGGAGATTCGGACTCAAGCCGTTTTTGTGAAACTTGTGTCTTTTTGTACTCCGTACTCCTCGACACGCCAGCAACTTGCAGTCTGCGATATCAGCGGTGAGAATAAGTAGTTTTCACCTGTTGCGCTGGATCATTTCCTGATGTCTGAAATCACCCGCGTTGCGGGGTGCCCGACAGTCGACTTTACAGAAATCACACCAGTACCGTGCCCATGCGGACAGGCCCGCCGCGGCTTCGCAGGAGTCCCCGACTTTCCGGGAACAATCCACGTCACCGAAATCAGCGAAGATGCTCGGACACACTATCACAGGACACTTACAGAAACCTATTACATTCTGGAATGTGGCCCGGATGCCGGACTGGAACTAAACGGCCAATGGCTTGACGTGTTTCCCGGTCGCTGCGTGGTCATCCCCCCCGGCGTTCGACACCAAGCCGTCGGAAAAATGAAAGTGCTGATCGTCGTACTGCCTGAATTTGATCCGCATGACGAATGGTTTGATTGAACCCGTCTCACACAACTTTCTGTTGGAGCTACTACTACGACCGCAATTCATTCCCGTCCGCGCTTTCTGGCACAGACCGCAACCTCGGTATCACGAACTGCCGTGTTGTCGGGGCTGACTGCTATCACCCAGGCGAGTATGACACTCAAGAAAGATGTCGTGCAGCTCCGCCCCGAAACTGAACGACTCTTGAAGCTCATTGAAAAAATCGGCCAGCGGGTCCGACCAGACACTGGCAAATCCAAAGTATCAAACCATTTACTATGAACGGAACTCGCGTGTACCGCATCAGAGTCCAAGGCCGCTTAAAAAGCACGGGCCGACCAAGTGTCAGTCGACGGGAGCAGCCTGCTACTGAACTCAGAACACACCCTACTCACCCCGTCATTGGTAATGCAATGCGGCGATTGTGCTGCTTGCTTAATATATTGTGGCTGTGTCTGGTCGTTCCGGCGTATGCCGGCGACATGAATGTGGTTTTCATCTTGGTTGACGACTGGGGCGCGACTGATGCCGCTGTCCTTGGCAGCGACTTCTTTGAAACCCCGGTCATTGACGAATTCGCCAGCCAAAGCCTGATGTTCACTCAGGCGTATTCTGCGTCACCGGTCTGTTCACCGACTCGAGCCGCTATCCTGACGGGCAAGTCACCTGCTCGTCTCGACATGACGATTTGGCACGAAAACGCAGTGACCGGCGGGCCCAAAGACCAACCACTGTTGGAAGCCAAAGCAGAACCCAATCTTCCTCGCGAAGAAGTCACTTTGGCCGACCTGTTCAAAAGTAACGACTATTACACCGCTCACATTGGTAAATGGCATCTGGGCACGGCGGCCTACTACCCGGAAACGCAGGGTTTCGATTTGAACGTGGGAGCCACCTATTGGGGAGCCCCCGCATCGTTTTTCTATCCGTATCGAGGCAGCTGGTCGAAAACTGATCCAGAACTGCGTTACGTGCCTGTTGGTCCGGGCCGTCCGGGGGATTACCTCACCGATCGACTCACTGACCACGCCATCAAAACTATCGAAGAACATCGGAACGAACCGTTTTTCGTCAGCCTGTGGTTTCACACTGTCCACACACCCATTCAGGGCAAACCGGAACTGGTCGAACGCTTCAAAAACAAACCAGCAGGAGTGCGACACAGCCATCCGGAATACGCCGCCATGGTGGCCAGTCTGGACCATAACGTTGGTCGAGTCCTGCAAAAACTGGAAGACCTGAATCTGGACGACGACACCATTGTTGTGTTGACAAGTGACAACGGAGGGGTCGATTTCCCTTCACAAAAAGCGGGCGACCGAGTCCCAACCGTGAATACTCCCTGGCGATCCGGAAAAGGAACACTGTACGAAGGCGGCATTCGCGTCCCATTGATAATTCGCTGGCCTGGCCGCACGCAACCGGGAACAACCTGCCGCGAACTCGTTACGTCTGAGGACTTCTTCCCGACATTTGTAGAAGGTCTGAATTTGTGTGATGACGATTCCACGGAACGAGACGGCAAGAGTCTGGTATCATTGCTGAAAGACTCGACTGCAGAATTAGATCGAGACACCCTATTCTGGCATTACCCTCACTACTATCCGCGAATGACTCCCGCCAGTGCCGTACGTAGTAAAGACTGGAAGCTTATCCACTCTTACGAAAACGATGACGTCGAACTGTTTGACCTCGCCAACGACCCGAGTGAAACAACAGACGTGTCTCTCAAATATCCTGATCTGGTGCAGGGACTGCGAATAAAACTCGATCATTGGAAAGCATCGACCGATGCCAACACTCCGATCCCAAACCCAGACTGGTCGGTTTCCCGCTAAACGCAGAACTCATCATTTGCCAGGGGCGGTATCCAGCCTAACGAGCAGGACGACAACAAACATTCAGTTTAGGAATCACAACCTTGAAAAACGTGCAACTCAAATCCGGTAATCAAATGCCGCACATTGGTCTGGGAGTCTGGAAGATTGATCCCGGTCAAACCGCCGACGTTATCTGTGCCGCCGTCGAAGCCGGATACCGTCATTTTGATTGTGCATGCGACTATGGTAACGAAGCCGAAGTGGGTATCGGCCTGCAGCAAGTCTTCGAAAGCGGCAAAGCCACTCGCGAAGATCTGTGGATCACATCCAAATTGTGGAATACCTATCACCGTCCCGAGCATGTGCAGCCGGCGCTTGAACGAACCCTCAGCGACCTACAGCTCAACTACCTGGACCTGTATCTTGTCCATTTTCCGATCGCCCAAAAGTTCGTTCCCTTTGAAACTCGTTATCCGCCCGGTTGGTTCTCAGATCCCGATGCCAGTGAACCGCGGATGGAACTGGACAACGTTTCCATTTACGAAACATGGCGAGCGATGGAAAGAATCCAGCAGAATGGTTTAAGCCGTGAAATTGGAGTCAGTAATTTCGGAACGTCGCAGCTGCGAGACATGCTGAGCTGGGCAAAGATTCCTCCAGCTGTTTTGCAGATTGAACTACATCCGTATTTGACTCAGGAAAAACTGCTGCGGTTTTGTCAGGAATCTAACATTGCCGTAACTGGCTTTTCTCCGCTGGGAGCGTTGTCTTACTTTTCACTGAAAATGGCCCAGCCGGATGAATCGGTTGTTGATCAACCAGCCATCGGACAAATCGCAGAGAAACATGGCAAGACGGCAGCCCAGGTTGTTCTGCGATGGGCCATTCAGCGAGGCACATCCATCGTGCCCAAAACGACAAAGTGTGAGCGACTGGCAGAGAACCTTAAGGTGTTCGATTTCGAATTGTCACTCGATGAGATGGCCTCAATCAGCTCGCTCAATCAAAATCGTCGGTTCAACGATCCCGGCGACTTCTGCGAAGCAGCGTTCAACACGTTCTGCCCAATTTATGAGTGAAAGTGATTTTAGATCTCTGTCACTGAATCAGCATGCTTCACAGCGTGAGCTCAACTGAGTTCATGCCTCAAGCATGCTTCCAGATCGGCATACTGGAATTCGAAGCCGCTTCGATTCAGCACCTCGGGGACAACCCGGGTGCTCCCCAGCAGCAGATCGTCCGCCATTTCTCCCAACATAATTTTGGCAACGAAGGCTGGCAGGGGAAATAAAGCAGGCCGTCGCAGAACCTTGCCCAGTACTTTTGTGAACTCCCGATTCGTAACAGTATTCGGACTGACCGCGTTGATAACGCCCCGCAAATCCTTATTAGCAATCGCTTCCTCAAGGACATCGACAAGATCCGAGAGTCCAATCCAGCTCCAATACTGTTTGCCGTTTCCCACGATTCCACCAGCACAGAGCTTGAATGGTGTCAGCATTTTTGCCAATGCGCCACCCTGAGTGCTTAGCACCACGCCAATACGTACACGGACAACTCTGATGCCCAGCTCTTCCGCCTCTGCGGCAGCGGCTTCCCAGTCCTGACAGACTTCCGGCAGAAAGCCGGAACCGGGTGCAGAAGATTCTGTCATTTCTTCGGAACCACGATCGCCATAGAAGCCAATCGCAGAAGCACAGACAAGCGTCGCTGGCGGCTTCTCACAATTTCGCAATGATCGCACCAGATTTCGAGTTGCATCAACCCGACTAACTCTGATCTTCTGCTTCTGTGCATCTGTCCAACGAGCTGTGGCAATATTTTCGCCAGCAAGATGGACGATTGTATCGATATCACCAAGTGCTTTCGGATCAATGATTCCCCGGCCGCTCGGTTCCCAGAAAACATCCGTGCCGTCGGATTGACTGGTGCCTCGCCGCAGAGGAATCACTTGATTTCCCTGCCCGGACAATGCGGATGTCAAAGCTGAGCCAACCAAACCGGTTGCCCCGGTGATCGCAATTCTGCTACCGTTTTCACTCACAATCTAACTCCACCGATATTACCTTGTGCGCCAATCGCCATCGGAACAACCGCAAACCAGGCAGCCCTGTAACCAACCATTTCAGCAGAAAACGAAATGCTGCTTACGCATCAACTGTCCGCAACAGGTCCGGATCATCAACCCGACCGATCACCATCGATACGTTGTGACCGCCGAACCCAAAACTGTTATTGATGGCATATTTCGCATCTGCTTCAACAGATTGGTTAGGAATGTAGTTCAGATCACAATCCAAATCAGGCGTCGAATAGTTGATTGTTGGAGGCAAAATACCGGATGTCAGAGCCAATGCCGAAATCGACAGTTCCACCGCGCTCGCTGCTCCAATCATGTGACCGGTCATGCTTTTCGTCGAGCTGACCTTTAGCTTCCCAGCGTCGTCTCCGAAGACCTTCTTTAGAGCAACCGTTTCCATTGTGTCGTTGTATTTAGTGCTCGTTCCGTGAGCATTCACATAGGTGGAATCGGCGATATCAGCAGCATTGAGTCCACTGAATTCCAAAGCCATTTGAATCGCCCGAACGGCTTTTCGACCTTCCGGATCCGGCTGAACCAGATGATGTGCATCACTCGTCGCTTTTCCACTCAACACTTCCGCCCAGGCACGTCCGCCTCGTTTGCGAAGATGTTCTTCCGTTTCAAGCACCAGTACTGAGGCTCCTTCCGCCATCACAAATCCAGCACGGCTGTCATCGAACGGCCTCATACTGGTCTTCGGGCTGTCGTTACTATCGCGGCACATTGCTTTCATGCGAACGAACGACGCAATACCCAGCCTCGTTAAAGACGCCTCGGTACCTCCAGTCACAATGAAATCAGAATTGCCCCGCTGGAGAGATTCAAACGCATCGATCATCGCGTGCCCGGAAGACGAACAGGCGCTGCTGCACGTGTGACACGACCCCTGAATCCCGAATGCCAAACTCACACATGCCGCCGCGGCATTCGGCATCAGCATCGGAATGGTAAACGGGCTGACTCGTGAAGGTCCGCGTGTCAGCATCCGCTCGTGCTGAAACTCGTACGTCTCCAGCCCGGCCAGCCCCGCTCCCATGATCACCGATGCTTTTTCACCGATGTCAGACGTTGGCAGACCAGCATCTTCCAGAGCTTCGTGAGCGGCAAACACCGAAAACTGACTCGCTCGATCCATCCTCTTGGCACTGACCAGATCGTTCACGTTGACGCGATCGAGATCCAAGTCTCGGACCTCACCACCAATCGTGACATCCAAATCCGTGGTGTCGTGCAGTTCGAGAGTATCCAGACCACAGTCTGCGGCAATAAGACTGTTCCAATTCGATTTTCGATCATTTCCCAGACATGTCGTCATTCCGATGCCGGAAATAAATACCCTCTGCATTCTCAATATCTCCTGCCCGCAGTACGACAAAGCACTCGTGAGATCTGCCAAAATCCGGCGGCAGAGAAGCCATTGTCGTACGCGAATCATCCTGTTCGTTGTGGGGCTGTCGAACCTCAGGACGGCTCATTCTGCCTGTCCTGACGTTATTAACTCGGTCTATCATACACCGAAACCGCTTCAATGGCACCCCACCTCAAATCGCCTGAATTGCCGGCATTTCTACTGGCAGAAAATCCGTCAGTGGTACGGATGAATTCACTTGCAGGCTCGCTACGATAGGCAGCACGTCAAAACACAAGAACTGTCAGGCACAGAATTCATGCAAAAGATACTGATTCAATTCGATACAGACGAACAACCCAGCTCCTTCGACCAGGTAGTGGCCGTCGATTCCGGTGCCGAGCGATTGTTTAGCTACTGTGGCATCGACAGCCGAAATGTCCAGGGTTTGGTGCATGGTGCCATTTTTACACGTGGCCCGGCAGACCTGAAGAACACCGCAATTTTCATTGGCGGCAGCAACGTAACCGCTGGAGAAAAGCTGGCCAACGCCGTCCAAAATACATTTTTCGGCCCAATGCGTGTGTCGGTGATGATGGATTCCAACGGCTGCAATACCACAGCTGCTGCGGCAGTTGTCGCCGCCAAGAAACACGTACCTCTCAACGGGTCCACCGCGCTTGTTTTGGGAGGTACCGGACCGGTCGGTCTGCGAGTCGTGCAACTGCTGGCAGGGGAAGGTTGCCGAGTCAAACTGGCATCACGATCTCACGAACGTGCGGCGGCAGTCTGCCAGACACTTTCCAGTCGTCTGGATTCGACTCAACTGGAACCAGTGGCTGCCAGTGACACCAACAATTGCCTGACAGCCGCCGCAGGTGCCGATATTGTCGTCGCTGCCGGAGCCGCCGGAGTCTGCTTCTTCCCGGAAGGAAGTCTGGCGACGCTTGATGGCCTGAAGATTGCCATCGATCTGAATGCCGTACCCCCCGCCGGGCTGGCTGATGTGAAAGCTACGGAAAAAGCAGCCGATCACAACGGAGTCATCTGCTACGGCGCACTCGGAGTGGGTGGCACCAAAATGAAGATTCACAAACAGGCCCTCCGGCAGTTATTCGAATCTAACGATCGAATTTACGATACCGACGCGATCTACCAGCTGGCACTGGACGTAACCGGGCTGGCAACCTGAACACTGTATATGACACACAGTGAGTGAACGGCCGAGCCATTTGTACCTTGTTGTCACACCACCATTCAGCCTGCGATTTCAGTCCGACAGCGAACTCAGAAACCGCACTATTTCGCATGTGAAAACAAAAGCTGCGGTGTCGGGATCTGAGAGTAAAAGAATGAAAAGGGCTACCTCAAAGCCGAATCATTTGAAGTGTAAGAAAAAGCGGAAGTGAGGCTGAAGCAAGCAGGGAAAACAGATGCCGCCAACTGCTGTTCAGGCCGGCTACGGTGAAATTCCGTTTTGAAGAAGGACGAGTTACAGCGAATGGTGGTCGCCATGGCACACCAATCTGGATGACATGCACTGACTTGCGCTGGCAATAATCACTTTTTCGCCAGCAGTTCGATTACTCTCACCAGCCGGTATTATCGTCGACAACGAGTAAACTGTTCTACACGTCGATCTCAAACCCTTTTCGTGGTTGGCGACTGACGAAGCTTTGTGCCTGCTCATCGTCAATGATCTGCTCGGCTTTCGGGTCCCATTTGATCCTGCGATTCAGTCGAGCTGCGATGCCTGCGAGATGACACGTGGAAAGTGCGCGATGGTGGCTGAAGACATCAGAAATCGGCTCTTGGCGAGCCACGACCGACTCAAAAAAGTTCCGGAAATGATTCACAAGTGGTCGATTCTTGTATGCCTCTTCCAAAGCACCGTCCGGCAGCGGATTCTTTTCCAGGTCTTCAACGGGCTTACCTGTGAGTCGTCCACGATTCACAGAGATTCGCCCTTCGGTTCCTTCAAACAAAATTCCATTTCCACGGTCGTGTCGAATCTCGATTTCTTTGCCGTCTGAGAAGCCTGCGTTAATCAGAAACTCAGTCGCCGTGTTGTATCGTGAATCGTCTGTCGGATAACCATCCTCGAACGGAACAGGATGCTTTGACAGCAGAGGATCGATGGAAACTGGTCCAGTATTCATCTTACCCAGTCCCCAGGTGGCAATATCGACATGATGAGCTCCCCAGTCGGTCAGCTTTCCACCAGAGTATTCGTACCACCAACGAAATTCGTAGTGACAGCGTGACCAGCTTTTGGTTTCGCCGTTGTCTCCTGCAAGATGACGAAAGTCGGCCAGTGGGGCGGGCCCCAGCCACTGATTCCAGTCGAGCCCCCCAGGTGCACCAACGCGTGGAATCTCCGGACTGGTCGGGCCACCACCAATACTGACCGTGGCTTTCGTCACATCGCCAAGTCGGCCCGCTCGAATTAAAGCAATTGCTCGAATGAAGTTCCGGTTGCTGCGCTGCTGAGTACCGATCTGGACGATCCGTCCTGTATTTTTGCACACCTCACACATTTGACGCCCCTCGGCAATCGTCAGTGTCATGGGTTTTTCACAATAGACATCCTTCCCGGCCAGCATCGCTTCAATGGCAATCTTCGCGTGCCAGTGATCCGGCGTTGAAATATGGACGATGTCGATGTCTTTGTTGTCGAGAATGGCTCGATAGTCCCGATGACTGCTCGGCGCATGACCGGTCCAGTCTTTGACCAGACCTGTCGCAAGTTCTCGGCGAAATGCATCGGCATCACAGACGGCAACGTATTCGCCATACCTGCGAAAGTCAGGTGCTGACCCATGCCTGCCATCTACTCCGGTTGCTTTCTGACACCAACGACTTCCGGTGCCAATCGCTCCGACGCGAGGACGATCGTTCGTCTGAACAAAACCGGTCGCTCGATCGCTTCGATTCAAAACGACTGTGGCTCCTGCAAATGCCAGTGAACTTTTAAAAGCATCACGACGTGACAGATTCTCGGCCCTCATTGTAAAATCATTCTTTGTTATGGAATCTAAAAATGATTGCGCCCAGCTGTCGCCGATGGAACCAACAGCAGAGGCACGTATCGTACAACAGCAACCGCAGGATGAGAACTCTTAAGGCGCCCCACCGCACAAAGTACAGGTTCCGAACTCGTTTCCCCAATCCGCATTCAGAGTCTGCCAGCGGCTCCCGCAGGTGCTCAATACCATAAAAGAAAAGGCGGCCGCCGCAAACCGACAAGTCTTTGCCGGACTGGCAGTCCAGGATGGCAGGAATGGCATGCCGGTGGTCCGGAGTGCCGATCACGATGGCAGCGAGGGAATCGTGCTGCATGAGCTGACGGAAATCCCTTTCGCTGCGAAGGCTCTCCTCCTGAATGATTCCCCCCCAAGTAGACGATTGGCAGCGAGGTCGACAGCTTGATGTCCTGAGAACGGTTTGCCACGAGACAGAGCGCGAACTCCCGCGAGTACGATCCCGACGCAAACACGTCCAGATGGCTGAGTGATGGATACCGTGAGTCAGAAAAAGATGATTCACCATTTTAGGACCTGTTCAACCAGACGCTGTGCTGCCGGATTGTTAGGGTGTTGTCCACTGCTGCAATGCAATTTGGTTCACCCTCAAAGGCTGCTGAATGTCCAAACACTTTTACGCTGCTACCTCAGTTGCCTGCCTGTTCCTGGTACAGGCGGCTCTTGCACAAGTACCGCAATGGAATTCGGAACAGGTTCATCGTGTTGTTGCCGATGCTCTGGCAAACGGCAATGCAGAACGTGGTCTCTCGGTTTTCGGTTCACTGAAAACTGCGTGCATTTCCTGTCACCAAATTGGTAAGTATGGCGGCACCATTGGGCCGGACCTGTCGAAGATCGGCAAGGAACGTACGCCTGAAGAAATTGTGGAATCAATCCTCTGGCCGGCTCGAAAAGTCGCCGACGAGTACAAGCCGTTCGTATTGGTGACAACCGACGGATTACAGGTCAAAGGTTATACGGCAAAGCCCGACGCTGGCTATGTTGCCGTGCGTGATCCGGCGACCGGCAGGGTGACTCAGGTCGCTACAGAAGATGTCGAAGAACAGGTGGAAGGCACAACTCTGATGCCGGATGCCCTGGCCACCGCGATTTCGCCGCAACAGCTGAACGACGTTGTGCGATTACTCAGTAGTCTTGGCAAAGAGGATGCTCCCGATCCGAAAGTCGTCGAGGCAGTTCTCAGTCATTCACTCAATCATGCTCCGGCGCAATTCACTTACCACCTCAAACCATTGCGCCCCGATGTGTATCCTCAACACAATCACCATGTGAATCGTGCTCGAGTGTATGACTTCTACACAAAGCAAGCAGAGTACTTTCGCAAAGCCGATTTTCGTCCTCGGCTGCTGGCACCGTATCCAGGACTGGATGGCGGAGCACTTGGACACTGGGGCAATCAAAACGAAGGAGTCTGGGCAAACGACGACTGGAACAAAACCGACCATGGGCGTTTGATGAGTGGTGTGGTTCGTGCCGAAAATCTGTGCATCACTCGTGGCATCTGCGTACGGCTGGGTGACAACATGGAGATTGCCGCCTGCTTTGATCCTGACACGCTCTCGTGGGCGGCCGCGTGGACCGGTCCGTTTGTTGAAATGTCGAGTGTCCGTCATGGCTTTATGGATGGGTTGGCCATCAAAGGCGAACGACTCAGGCTGCCTCCGCAGGCCGCTCCCACCAAACCTTTTCAATATCAGGGATATTACCGTTGTGGTGACCGTGTTATTTTTGCTTACCGTATTGGGGATACCGACTATCTGGATGCACCATGGTCTCAGGAAGGTCAGTTCACTCACGTGGTTGCTCCTGCCGCTGATCATCCCCTGGCTCATTTAATCAAACCGGGGCCATCTCGATGGTCGGAAACGATTACGACGGAGATCACCACCGTAGAAGGTGATCCCTTTGCGGTCGATTCCATAGGACTGCCGACCGATAATCCCTGGAAGGTTCCTGTCTATCCGGGGGATCATGATTTCCTTCCAGATGGAAGTGCACTGATCTGCACAATGCAGGGTGATGTGTGGCATGTCACAATACTCGACGATGCCGAAAAGCCCCCCCAAGCTCACTGGCGACGTTTTGCCTCCGGGCTGCACCAGGCATTAGGGTTGATCGTTGATGAAGATGGTATCTTCGTGCTGTGTCGCGATCAGATTGTCTGTCTGCATGACCTGAACCAGGACGGTGAAGCCGATTTCTATGAGTGCTTCAGTAATGCGTTCGCTTCGTCTTCAGCCGGACACGATTTCATCTGCGGTCTGCAACGTGATGCGCAAGGGCGTTTCTACATCGCATCAGGAAATCAGGGGCTGCTTCGTATTTCGGCTGATGGCAAGGATGTGGAAATACTGGCAGTCGGGTTTCGCAATCCGGATGGCCTTGGGCTGCATCCTGATGGCACGGTGACCATTCCCTGTTCCGAAGGCACATGGACTCCAGCTTCTCAAATTTGTGCCGTACGTCCGAATCTCACGATTCAGACCACAGCAGGTGATGGGAAAATCGGCCAGCACCAACCACCTCACTTTGGCTACAAAGGGTTGCCTGACAATGCAGCTCCCGATTTGCCGATGGTCTACCTGCCGCGGGGGCTCGACAGTTCGGCCGGCGGACAGTGTGTGATTCAGAGTGACGCCTGGGGGCCACTGAATGGCCGAATGATTCATACATCCTTCGGTACGGGAACTCATTTTCTTCTGCTGAAAGACGAAGTCGATGGCCAACTGCAGGGAGCCATTGTACCACTTCCGGGCGAGTTTCTGTCGGGAACTCATCGTGCTCGCTTCAATGCAGCAGACGGGTATTTGTATGTGAGCGGCATGGCTGGCTGGGGTACCTACACGCCTCATCCGGGTTGCTTCCACCGCGTGCGGCGGATGGATTCACCATTGCAACTGCCAACAGCATTTCATGTGCATGAAAACGGCATTGTTCTGGATTTCGCAGATCCGCTGGATCCAAAAATTGCCGAAGACATTGGCCAGCATTTTGCTCAGTGCTGGAATTACCGATTCAGCCCGTCCTACGGTTCGGCAGAGTATTCACCACAGCATAAGGGAGTCACTGGGCACGATGTACTCACGATTCAATCAGCACATGTGGGTAACGATAGCCACCGACTGTTTCTGGAAATAGCCGATTTGCAGCCCGTCAACCAGCTGCACTTGAGGCTCAATCCTTACGGGACACGCGGTATCGATCTGTTCATGACAGTCCACAAACTCGATGCGCCGTTCGAGGACTTCCACGGATATCGACTGACTCAGAAGAAAATATCTCCTCATCCGATTCTGGCTGACATCGTATTGATTAAGAACCGAATACCGAATCCGTTCCAGAAGACACTTCTAAAGGCTCGACGCATTGTGCTGCAGACTGCGACCAATCTGTCTTTTGCGACACGCCGCCTTACAGTTCAGGTGGGTGAGCCGATACATCTGGTATTGAAAAACCCGGACGTGGTGCCTCACAACTGGGCGCTGGTGAAGCCAGGCACACTGGAAACAGTTGGTCAACAGGCAAATAAGCTGGTTTCAGATCCGGCAGGTTGGGCGCGACACTACATTCCTCAGACGGAGGACGTTCTTGTCTACACCGACATCGTACCCGCGAAAAAAGAATTCAATGTCTTTTTCAATGCACCGCAGGAACCCGGCCACTACCCGTTCCTGTGTACATTCCCCGGCCACTGGATGGTTATGAATGGCGAGATGATCGTAGAGTGAGATTTTTTGCCAGTAGTGCTATTTATCGTTCAACACCAGTGGGTAGAATTGTCCCGCCAGCGGTTGTCCGGCAGGAATAATGTCGACACCATTGAGTAATGGTTCGTTGACTTCACTGCAGACTCCGTCTCTGACGAAGTTGAGAACGACCGCTCGGCGCGGAATGTCGGTGCGGTTTTCAAACGATCCGTGCATTGCCAGTGGATGATGGTAGACACATTGGCCTGCTGTGAGTTCCACCGCAACGGGATGCTGAAACTGTTCCCACTGTTCATCAGTCAACACTTTGCGGATGGCAGCCATGTCTCCCGCCAGTCCGGTAACCGGCAGCAAATTCCAGCGATGACTGCCGGGAATGTAGTGGATGCATCCGTTGGCTACAGTGGAATCATCCAGCCCAATCCAGCAGGTCAGATGTGCCATCGGACTGGTTCGAGTCCAGTAGGAAAAATCCTGATGCCATGCAACGACACCTCCATGCTGCGCCGGTTTACAGAATAGCTGATCATGCCAAAACCGGACCGCTCCGCCTAACAACTGGCGAGCTGGAACTGTAACGTTGGAATGCCACAGCACATCGTGAAAAGCAGGACGCAGACGCCAGGCACCCAGGGCATGAAACAGCACTTTGTCCGGTTCTGCCGATTCGTTCGAGTTATACTCATACCATAGCTCGCGACCTTCGTGATCGGGGATCGTGAGTTCATCCAGTTCAGTCTTCAATGCTGTCAGCTGCGCATCGTTCAGGACCGGTCGTCGCCCAATGACAAAACCGTCTTCTTCAAACTGATGGAGAGCGTCTGCTGACAGTTCAGTCGACGAATCGACTGACGAATCAAACAGTGACATGATCATCTCATGGTATTGCGAGAGATCCTGCAAAGCGGCGACTCCTGTTGAAGCATGAACGATTCGCGACCGTTTTTTCTCAGCGATTACTCAGGCAGCTCGCGATTCCAACTTCGTGGCGCTGCAGTTCTGGACGAGGTCTTTGACGAAGCCCTCAGCCTTCCGGTATTCCTCGATGTAGGATGAAACCTGACGAATTCGGTCAGAAATATACCGTGCGCGCAAGTGATAGGGGAGGAAGTCTGCCTTGTGAAGATCGTTCAGTGTTTGCTGTACATTTTCAGGAGCTGCCGTTGCCGTGACTTCGGCTGATTTTCGGAACAGCATCTGCAGATTCGGATCCCGGTCGTCACCGAACCGTTGCTGTAATTTGAAGCCGCTGACTTCTCCGGTTTGTCTTAGCGTTTCAGGCACATAGTTGTGGATGTGAGCGTAGTGAAACAAACGGCCTCGAGAAGCGAACGGAGCCTGAAGATTCGGGCATTCCACATAGAACACCCCGTCGGGTTTCAGTAGACCGGCAATATGTTTCAATGCGGTCACGGGAGAACGTAAATGTTCGATGACATGAATGAGCAGAACGGCATCGAAGTCCTGATTCTGTGACAAGTCTTCGAGGCTGCCGATGCTCACGTTCGCGTGCAGGGAATCGCGTGAGTATTTCAGAAATTCACTACCCGGATCAATGCCTTGAGAATCAAAACCTGCCTTCTCGAAAACCTTAACGGTACACCCGATGCCGGCACCAACTTCCAGCACTTTGGCACCAGCAGGCAATGCAGACGAAATCTGCTTACAGATCCGTTCGCCATTTCGCCATGCTCTCATGACTCGACGCGGCCCCGGAGTTTTCTCGCCGTTGTATTCTTCGCGATACGGTCCGGAATAGAATTTGTCGAGATCTTCTTCAGTCGGCACATCGGCATGTCTCACCAGGCCACAATTAC
>Ga0315315_10000281_pt1 | contig 40483 bp, 63 predicted proteins | sample M140m3416metaG_FD_203699 | JGI IMG/M metagenome (GOLD analysis project Ga0315315, IMG submission 203699) | Ammonia-oxidizing marine archaeal communities from Monterey Bay, California, United States - M1 40m 3416 | ecosystem: Environmental > Aquatic > Marine > Intertidal zone | place: USA...
TGTTTGATATTGCCATTGAACACCACAGCTATTAACTGAGAAAAATAAGACTATTATACAGATTAATTTGAGCAGGTTTTTCATAGGAAGTTTAGGTTGATTTAAATTATATATTTGAGACAAAAAAAGGGACCACCGCTATGATGGTCCCGTGGGGGCGTGGATTCAATCAAGGTAAACGGAAATAAACCTTGAGGCCTTTGCCCGGATATTATGCCTGACCCATCATCCTTGCAGATTCAGTTTCAGTTAGTAGTTGACGATTAGCAAAAGGATCGAATTGAAGTAATGCTTCAGTATCGTAACTCTTTTTCATTAGAAGGTTACCTGCTGTTACCATTAGATTACCTGTTTTGTGATCGTCGATATTGTATTTGTTATCGTTAGATGCAAAGTTTGTCATACCATTTACAACTTCCCATACTGACATTCCTGATTTAGCATTTTGTAGTTGTTTTGTAGTAAAGGTAGATGGCTCAGCTCCAATATCAGAATAAGCTTTCATTGCTCGGTTAATTGGAAGATACCTTTGAGCATATTCAAAATCAACTTTCTTATCTGTTGAAAGAATAGCCGACATTGCCTTTTGTACTTCAGCAAGACTTGCATCAGTTTGGTTAGCAGATTTAATCTTGTCAGCCAATCCTATTGGTTGAAAACTTGTAGCTGCCATTGAGATCATATGCTCATTAAACTCATTGATTGATTTATCATTCAATTGGTGCAATCCATAAGTTTCAGAGAATGCCGTTGAAGTCATACCATTTGAACAAACCAATCGGTTAAGATAAGGTGATACCTCCAATCCTCGGATAGGTGTATTTCTGAATGTTACACCGGTTGAGAAAACCTCATCGGACATTCCAGGTACAGTAAAGATACCGTTCTGAGATACACAGTTGATTGTAGCTCCACCATTAGGATCTGAACCCATATCGGTTACACTTAAATCATATTGGTCAATATAACGTTCAGCAAAATTAATAAAGTTTTCATTTGATACTGATGCATATCCACCAGGTAAAATGTTTGTTACTTTCTTTGCTCTTGGATCAACCAACAGAGTAATGGTTTGGTCATTCTTTGATGATTTCATAGTTTTCATCATTGTTACTAATTGTTTCAATCCATCATTTCCGAAACCTTCAGCAAATCTTTTAGCAAATGCCTTAGGAATTCTTAGCCTTCCTAATAGTTTACCAAATGCATGTTGGCTCAGTTCAATTTTAACTCCGTCAATCTCAATATGAGTATTGTCAATTACAGTGAATTCTGAGAGGCTGATTTCTTTTCTCATTACCTCGTTAGAGATAGCTTCTTGCTTTTTACTTTCGAAGGCAGCGGTTCCTAATGTTGTTAAATTTTTCATAAATTCCGTTTTAGTTTGTTTTAATTATTATAGTATAAATATAATCTATTTTGTTTAGTTTTGAACTATAAATTCTTGTTTTTTTCTTAAAGTTATTAACAATTTATTTATCCGATTCTTCTTTAGATTCTAATCCAAACAGTGCATCGAATTGCATTCCTGATTTCTTAATCTTTTCTTTTTCAGCTTTCTTTAATTGCTTAAGGCTTTCAGATTTTTTGAACCTTTCAGTATCATATGTTACATCTCCACTAGCAGAAAGATCGAAGTACATTTGTTTTCCTACATGACCTCTACGGTTTTTACTAAAGGTTACATATCTTTCCTCTTGGTCTCTTTCATCCACGAACCTTATCTCCATCATACCTGTAGTCATATGCTTCAGTTTATTTGATCCTACAAATGTACCACCTTTGTTTACTTGTTGTATATTAAGGAAAGATGTAAACTTCTTAGCTTTGTTATCGCCTAGGTTATGTTTGTACATTAGATCCAATAAGTATTTCTCAGAACTGTTTCTGGTCATTCTACCTGATTCTCGGATTGTTTCTTGTAATTCAATAAAGGAGTCAGTTAGAACAATATCATATCCTTCTGATAAGATTTCTTCTAAAACTTGTTTCGGACATTCATGATCTTCTATTTCTTGTGGAAAGAATATATCTAATTCTCCGAACTTAGGATACCTTTTAACGTAAAGGTAAAGATCCACCTGGTTCATCTCAGCTGAAATGAATAATACTTTAGATCCAGTCTTTTTAGCATTTGCAATAATATCCAGTGTTACGGTAGATTTACCAACACCAGGATCTCCAACTACCATCCAGTTAGTTGCTTTTGGAACTCCGCCATCAATTGAGAATAACCCATCTAATGGTGTATTTGTTTTATGAGCCTCGAATAAACCTTTCTCATATTTGACATTGCTAATCTGAGTTAGCCTTGATTTGATTTTTTGAACTTTTTTCATTTTTTCCGTTTTTTAATTATAGTATAAATATAATACTTTTTTTGTGATTCTGAACTATTAATTCTTGTTATTTTCAAAAAGTTATTAACAATATGAGTTAATTTTTTCCATTTCTTTTTTCCAATGTTTTGCAACGTTTTTAGAAAATTGCTCTTGTGGATGATTAAATGCATACCAAAGATCCTGTATGTTAATCGGACCACATCCACCTATTTCATTATCTATCCACTTACAGAAGTCAAATAAGAGTGGAGCTTCATTGATGTAAAAAGATTCTTGAAACATGTTAGCTGCATCTACAGCTGAACCTGTCGTTTTCATTCCATTTAATAGTTGAGAAACTCTAACTTCACATAAAGGTTCATTTGCAAAGTAAGTTTCTGATAGAGGTTTAAAGTTATTTGTCATTTTTTCCGTTTTTTAATTATAATATAAATATAATCAATTCTAAACGATTCTGGCCATACTTTCATAGTTATTTTAGAAAGTTATTAACAATTTTAACAATTTTTAACAGTTCTCTCTAATATACTGTGATGCTTTATATAATTCATCAACAGATGCTGTAATATGATCTTTGATTTGAGGATTGATCTTGGCAACTGGATGTTGCTGTAGGATTCCTTCCATAATTAGAGATACAGCATCTAACCTATCTTGGAAGAATTCATATTGTTCTTTTGGTAACTTAGGCATAATATAAAAGATACTTATTTTCTTTATCTATAAATTTTTCAATATAAGGTTTTATTGTATCCTTAACATATTGATAATTCTTTTTGTCATGTTCACCTAATATGTTTAAAGATCTATGTTCTTTATTATAATACCCATAACTTATTTCTTTTATCTCTTCTAATGATTTAGGCTCATTTATTACATTTATACCAAATCTGATTAAAAAATAAGAATCTAATAATTTTATAACTTTTTCAGGATTATGTATAAGATCTTCAAAATATAGAACTAAGTCATAAGGTTGAATACTTTGTAGCATTTCATTATAGGCTCCTACTTCATTCCATACACTTGGTATAAATCCTGGAGAATGATCATGAGAAAAAGGTATTTCATTTGTATCAAATTTTTCTTTATCAATCTTTCCTACTTCAGGTCTAAATCTTCGATAATACTGGCTGCTTATACAATCAGAAGGATTTCTTAATACATATATTCTTCCATTTATACCCCAACCTTCATCTTCAGAATAATGAGACGTATACATTTCTAAGTTTTCTTGTCCATGTTCAATTGGTTTAACAAACGTTGGTGTCATTTGAGAAAAGCCATACCTATAATGAATAAGAGTACTAAGTAAATGAGTACCTGATCTTGGATAGGTTCTTATATAAATTTTTACTTTTTCTTCCATCCTTCCCATACAAAATCATATTTAAATTTACAAACAAATCCTAATCTTTTTAAATCCTTGTGAATTTGTTTTCTTTTACTCTCAAAATCAGACGGACCCATTGGATGCCTATGAAACTGAATTTGCAAGTTTTTGAATCGTTTAATCAAACCTGTGCTTATCCAATTCTCTAATAGTTCATATTCAGCACCTTCTATATTTATTTGTAATAAATCAACTGTCTTTAGATTCCATTCATCTAAAAGTCTTTTCATTGTTATCAATTCAATTTCCGTATCACCTTCAGAGTTACTTGAGGTAGCATCATCATTTAAAGAAATATTTACCTTTTCATTTTTTAGACCAATACCTACACATCTACATTTTACTGGATTATTAATTAATTGAAACTTCTTAGGTTTAAATTTAGTTTTACACACATCATAAAAAGATTGAATAGGTTCTACTAAATGCAAGTTACATGTAGGAAACTTTTCTAATATTTGTTCTGCCCATAGTCCTTTATAAGAACCTAAGTCAATTACTATTGAGTTTTCATTAAGGTCGTAATTAAGATTGTGGTTTTTATCACCCCTATCTTCTAACCATCTTTGCATTTCTTGTTTCATTGTAAATAGTGTTTAATTATATTTTCAAATTGATCAATGTTAATCATTTTTTTGCCATCCGAAGGAGCTTCATCTGGATTATCATGTACTTCAACAAATAAATTTAATCCCATCTTACCAGCTAACCCAGCCATTGTTTTAGCATATTTTCTTTCACTAATGCTATGAGTAATATCTAAAAAGATAGGTATGTCATAACTGTCTTTCATATACTGAATTCCTTCAAAATCAATGACCATCTTATCATAACCAAACAATGAACCTCTTTCGGTAATCCATACATTTTCTTTACCTACTTTAGATACAATTCCATGTATTCCTTTAGGTGATATAAATTGTCCTTTCTTTATATTAATAATTTTACGTGTTGATATTGCCTTTTGAAGTAAATCAGTTTGTTTAGATAGGAATGCCGGTATTTGATATACATCAACTTCTAATTTATCTACTTGGTGTGTTTCATGGAAGTCGGTAGTTATTTTAAATTCTTTTCTTAATTTAGAAAAATCACTCAGACAAGCAGTTAAACCTAATCCTCTTTGAGAATCATTATGTGTTCTATTAGCTTTATCAAAACTAGCTTTAAAATAATAATCTATGCCATACGAATCACAAACACTTTTACAATGTTTAGCTATTTTATAACTATGTTCATAACTTTCATGTTGACAAGGCCCAGCTATTATAATTGGTTGGTTCATAAATCTTCTTTTGTATTAATTTCTCTACCATCATATTTTACCTCAACGGCCATTATCCTAAAGTTAGAACCTAAAATTCTATTCTGCTCTAAACTTTCACTAGGATAGTTTTCTGTAAGTGATGAATACTTATTTAAAAATATTGAAGGATAAGCATATATTCCTAAGTGAGAATCACCATAACCTATATCTTTTCTAGTAAACCAACAAGCAAACTTACCTTGATGAATAATCTTTACTCCGTTTGTAGTATATCCTTTAGTATATCCAGTAATAACATTTTTATGATCACCTATAGTTTTAATTATAGGTTCTATAGTTTCATATGTTATATCTAACATGTCTCCCTGAACATTAATGATATAATCATAATCAGCAAACTTCATTTTCTGACTACAAATTCTTGCTGCTCCGTTTTCTTCTTCACCTGTTAATATAACATTTTTATTAGGTATATGTTGAGCAATTTTTTCGCTATCAGTTAGAACAAAAGTATCATATCCGAACCGAGATACTTTTTCAAATACATTTTGAATTAGAGGTTTACCATCAAACCTTAATAGCATTTTTTCTTTTAACCTACTACTTTTTAATCTAGCTGGAATTGCAATTGCTATGTTTATCATAATTCTTTTTCTATTATGTCACCTAATGTTATCTTTGATAAGTTAAGAGCTCTTTGGTAATTATCTTCGATGTAAGGTTTCATATTATTATATGTTTCAGGTGTAATAGCATTAACTTTTTTGATTAAATCATCAATGCTACTAATTTGAATAATACCTTTTATGTTATAAACCTTTCCTATATCATCTGCACCCCAATAAATTGGAACTGTTTTTGTTATCATGCAATCATTAATCTTTTCAGTATACATGTTTGCAGTATTTATATTTTCTATAGCAATATGAAATTGAGAATCAAATAATTCGTACTTAGTATCTCCTAGAACCTTTGCTTCACCATTCAAAGGATTTCCTTTACTACTTTTATAAAAGTTTTTAGGTATAGTAATTTGGTCTTTCTTTATCCATAATTCATTCCTAAGTCTATGACCAGGTAAAGCCATCTTATCTCCTACTACAGTTGAAACATTAAAATCTTTTTTGAAGATCCCATTACATTCTCTGGCATAAGCCGCACACCAACAATGAAACATCATATAAGATTTAATATTAGCTTTTCCTAAATTTAATAAGATAGGATCCCATGTAAAAATTAAATCATAAAAAGAATGATTATGAAGTAAATGTTGATGGACGTTAGGTAATATTTCTTTAGGTTCATTTGACCAAAAAACTTTAAGAGCATTAGGATTTTTAATAGTCCTAGATAAAATGTCACAGTATAATTCAATAGGTTTAGATAATTCCTTTATATTAAATTGCCAACTGGAGTGTACGATAGGTTTATGCATCTTTTTTGATTCCAAATTTAGATTTATACCAAACCCTTTCGTGTGCATAATATAAAATCATTTTACTAAATACTTCTATTCCTCCAATACTTAAACCTAAAAGTGGATCTCCGCTTAATAGCCAAGCAATTACCATTGTATCCAAAGTTCCTATTATCCGCCATGTTATAGTTTTTAATAAGTGCCTTTTCTTATTTATATTAGGTTTACCCTTTTTCATTATTACTGTTATCATTTCCTCCTACAACAAAACCATGCTGAAGTGATCCTTCTTTTCTCATCTTTTCTCTAATTGATGTAGCTGAGATATCTCCAATTTCTTTAGGTGGTGTATGTTCAATAATATCATATCCTACACCTCTTCCATAATTAATTGATTCTATGTCAGGTATAATGGAAGTAATTACTCTTCCATCTTTAATAAGATCTTTAAGTTCTCCTTCATGTACCATTTTCTCAATTTCTTGAGCAGTCCAAGGATTCTTTTCATCAGGTTTAACATCACGTATAGCTAACCATACATTATAACCATCTTTTAATCTTTCATTAATTAACCAAAGATGGCCTTTATGTAAAGGTTGCCATCTTCCTACAAACATTGAATATTTTATTTCAGTGCTTGAGCTTTCTTTATCTGCTTTAGCTTTTAATTCCACTATCTCTTGTTATGTTTATTGCAATTGCCCGTTCTCCAGGTTTGTTTGGGTCCAGGTCATTAATTAAATAACGCGGTCCTCTTTCTATTCCCATAATTAATTTATCATAAGGAATGTTGTTTAAGCTTAATTCATGTTTAGTATGTTCTCTTAAAGATTCAGGCCTAGCCGTTGTTAAAACAATCATATGACCTTGGTCTCTTACTTGTTGTAAAAATACTTTACTATCAATTATTACTTTTGCTTCAGTTGTTTGATAAGTTTCAAATTTTCTGTATTTAAATATAGTTCCATCTATATCTACAAAGTACGTGTTCTTTTTTTCTGTTGTTTGCATCTTGTTTATTCTACTTCTTGAAATTGGTAACATAATTAATTATCTAATTGGTAATCATCTGGTGGTAATTCATTAAGTAAAGATCCTTTAGGATATAAATTAAAACCTTTCCTATCAAAAGGTTTACTTGTTAAATCAAGGTTCTGAATTACTTTTTGAAAAGATTCTTCTTCAGTGTCATGAGTTGTATCAATATCAACATATTCTGTTGTTGGAGGTACATAAGCTATTGCTTTAAAATGATCCCTTTCTCTTGGATCAGTTGTATGAACATAAAACTCAATCATTTGATCTCCCATAAGACTTTTAAAATCTTCTCTTTGATCAACATACGGTGCGACCAAAGATACGATAACATCATGGCCTTGATTATTTAAATAATGCGCAATCTTTTGAGCAGTACCTACATTCACTACACGACCGTTGATAGAATAATCTTTATTTGTAAATAATTCTCTCATCTCATCACCATCAATACGAAAAGCATTAGGTAGCTTTTCCTTTAGCATATTTGCTAAAACCGTTTTTCCGTGGGCAGGCTGCCCTGTAAACCAATATATCATTTTTCTATTTTTTTATTATGAGAACCAACCTGAGTATCCCATTCTTGCATTTTTAATTCCATTAGCAACAGGTGTAACCATGTGAGGTACACCTTCTCCAGAAACATCAAACAATGTTAACTGATTAAATTGTGGTACTACTGTTTTATCAACATTTTGCCAATCAGGTAACCTATGAAACAATCCACCATGTTGTACATTCCAATCTTTAGTTAATTGATATACAAAAGCTACTCTTCCGTGATTATGATCTGTATGTCGATTTAAAAAATCACCTTCTTCATATTTAGAAGTAAATGTACGATCACGATCCCAAATTAATTGTTCTTCCTCACCAGTAATATAAGATATTGTTGAAAGAAACATTTCATTTCTCCATAATTCCACCAACCGCCCATGCATCCAATTTGTTCTACTGAATCGGTATGTAAATTCATTGTTGGCATTCATCTCATTAACTTTCGTTGTCCATAAAGTATAATTAGGACTTCCTTTTGAAGCAAATCTTAAAGGTACACTACCATCCTCTTCTGCTTCTCCAGTAAAGAAACATGGTTCAAACCCTTTATGATCTTTATAATCTTGCCATATTTGAGTTGCATCTTCTTCAGAAAAAAGATCTTTGATAGTTACAGTCTTATTCTTTTTCCAAGTTTCTTTATATTTTTTTATTTGTCCAAACATATTATTGTAAGTAATTTGATATTATGTAAGCTATTTTATAACCAGTAAAACCACCTAAAGCTGTAGGTATAGGAAATAAAATAAACTTAGCCAATGATGTAACATATTTAGGTCTATTAATTACTTTACTAATATAAAAGTAATGTATCATATAACATATTAAAACTGCTACATCAAACCTAACGGCTATAAAAGGAACGATGACTGCTCCACTTAAACCAAATAAAAAGTTTTCAATAACAGCATTAGGTATTTCACCAGGTAAAGCTTCTTTATACTCTTGTTGTACCCTTTTTAGTTTCATTATGCTTTTCCTCTTTTATTTTTTTGGCAACTTTTGATTCAATCCATCCACTAAGTTGTGTAGCAGTATAAGCTCCTAAGGCAAAACAGCCACCTCCGAAAAGTAGTATTGCAATTGTTTCCATTTTCATTTTTTTTAATTTATAAGTGGAGAATATCGGAGTCGAACCGATGACCTCCTGCGTGCAAGGCAGGCGCTCTAGCCATCTGAGCTAATCCCCCTAATCTCTAATCACCAAAAGGTTGATTTTCATAATCTTCTTCAAAGTTTTCATTACAAGGTCTTTCCTCCTTAGGCCAGATGTCTTCTTCTTTTAAATCAAAATCATCAGGCATTAAAGGTGCATTATAAAGTTCATAAGCTAGCCAACACCAGCATAATATAAACATTACTATCCCTATAATAATCCATGTACTCATTTACTTACTTATGTTTCCTGTTGCAAAATTCCATAATAAACTTACAAGGTTATTTGCTTTATATTTATTCCCTTTATAATTCAATAAGAATTTTTTCATTTCTCTTTTTCTTTTCATCTTTACTTTTTTAATTTCATTAATTCTGCACATTCTTCATAAGCCTCTTGTTGCTCAAAGTGTGCAATCATTGCATCTATGTCTTCATTATCAGCTTCCTCGTTAGGAGGAATGAAAAACACTGGCATTATTGAAAGATCATCCTCAGGTAAATCTGCTTCTTCTCTTCGATTATCTAAATAATCTACCAGTTCTTCCATAGTGAACCAACCTGTTAAAACTTGATAAGAATTATAAATTGCTTGGTCTAACCAATTGTCCATAGTATCTAATTTATTATTATATGTAAAAAATAAATTTTGTTTTATATAAAAAGACCCATATTATATAGTCAATATAGGTCTTTTTGCAATATATAAAGATGTTAGAGAGGGGCTAGCATCATTAGTTATATTTTATGTATGTATATATGTAATCAATTATCTCCCTTCTAGATGAGAGTCTATCTTAAAAAGACTTTCTGTGTACTTCCATCATTATAGCGGATAAGATATAAGTTATTAGGTTCTAACCCTGCTATCTCTTTTTGAAGATATCTACCTAGAAAATCAAATACACCTATTACTTCCTTGTTAACATTTATCAATTCAGTAACATTAACCACATCATAACAGTTATCCCATACAGGATTGAATCCTATATAGTTATTTCCGTTATTCATATCTAAGTTAATAGAATTATTAGGACCTACAACAGAAACAGTAGCCATGCAAGTTTCTTGATAATAAGTAAATGCATTATCAAAGCAATTGAAAGGATCAGTCCAATCTGAGAATGAATATGTTATGGTGTCATTTAAACCAAGAGGTGGATAAAAGTTAGTAGAATTAGATGCAATGATACAAGTAGTACCACCATAACTAAATCCTAATTGTACTACATATACAGAATCAGGAGAAGGTACCCATGAAGGTGTTGATGAATTAGAACAAATATTGTCAGTTAAAGTTAATGTTATGGTTTGGTCATCCCAATCCATGTTTAGCATTTCTAAATCACATTGTTGTGCAGATATGCCTGTAGCTAGAAAAAGGCCATAAAAGGCTGATAAGAATTTCTTCATTGTGTAATAAATTATTTTGGAGGTTTAAGCTCAACGTCATGAGCTGAAAGAACTGCGAATTATATATTAGATTCCTAGTGCAAAAACAACAATCATAATTAAGATATAAATTGCTGGTGTAATGTCGAGTTTAGTTTTAGTTTCCATATATTATTTATAGAGAAAACTACAGATTGTTTCTTATTTCAGTATTAATTAAATGTTAAATAATTGTTAACAAGTAAGACAAAAAAAGCTGGTTTTTACACCAGCCTTTTTATGATTTTAATATTTTTAATTACATGAAAAGCCTGTTGGGCTAGACGGATCTGCAACAGTTGTACATTTTATTGTTTTGATTTCTAGTGAATTTGTCCATGGGTTTCCAGCTGAAATTTTTTGTCCTGGATCATTTGCTACAGGAGTACCCCAAACTAATTCATATTTCCATTCTACATCAGCAGAATATATTCTATCATCCATAGGTTGACCTGACTCATCCCAATATGTCATCTTCATTAATCCTGGTGAAACAATTTGCCAAGATAATCTGAATTCTCCACCTGAAGGATTCTTAGTTCCAGCCGGTCCTATTAATCCTGGATTAACCGCAATCCACTCAGTACAATCATGCCCACTACAATTTGATTCAATCATTTGTGTAGCTTTAGCTTTAATAGTTACTAAAGTATCTTTTGCATCTATACCATAACTTAATTTAAAAGTTTGGTCTTGGTCAGTTGAATTTGTAACTTTAACTGATACTGTGATAGGATCTGATTCTACGTTCATAATTGTTCCATCTTCTAATATCGTACCTGCTAAAGGTATTACCTTATCGGTTTTTGTATTATTACAGCCTACAAATAAAGTAGCTGCTAATAAAAGTGTAAATAGTTTTTTCATTTTTTGTTTTTATTTATTTTAAATCTGTTAGTTTATTTGTAGAACGTTTTATAATTAAGTCATCGCCTTTTAATAAAACTGCTAAGGCTCTACCAAAATCTTTTTTAGCTAAATCTGTTGAATGTAGATAGCTCCATTCTTTTGCCTCTTTATTTGCCCATTGTTGCCAAAGGTCTCTTAATTTTATAAAAAATTGAGTACCGTCTTTAATACCTTTAAGTTCTTTTTTAATTTTGCCTCTGTTCTTATATGCCCATGCATTAAAATCTAAATATGCAAATTCATTAGGAGTGTCCTGAAACATAGGTCTTCCTTCATTAAGTGGTTTTATGTATTTCATGATTATAGTTTATTGTAAAGAGCAGGATATTCTTTTTCAAAATCTTCACCATAAGTATCTTGCCATATTCTAGCAATTTCTCTTTTATCTTTAATCTTTCTTTGTCTGATAATTTTAACAATAGCTGGATAATGTTTTACAAAATCCTCTCCGTAGGTTTTTTTCCACATTGCTTCAATATCTTCTTCAATATGATCTTCATGTTTATGTTTACCGTTTGAATCTTTTGTGCCATCTTGTTGAGATGATAATTCAAATAAATTACCTTCAAACATTTTTGCAAAAACTTTATAAATTTTATTCTTAGTCTTAGTGTCTGTTTTTTGTAAGTCCTTTTTATACATTCCATACATAAACTTTTCCCATTGCCTTTCAGTCATTAACCCTAAGAATTGAACATAATCAGCCATCTTATATACGGATGATTTATTATCATCAGCCATTTGTTTAATGTACTCACGTTCTTCTTTCCATTGATCCTTAGCTTCATTAACTGATTCTTTTAAGTACTGTCTCCACTTACTAAACTCCGGAGCCATATTTGTTCCACCGACCTCATTGCCTTTTAATTTATCTTGAGCATCCAACCACTCTCTACTACCACTCGTTAACTGCATTGCAAATTTCTTTTTCAGATTAACGGCAAATAGACCACCAGGTAAACCAATTAAGAATGTACCTTTAGGAACTTTCGCATAATTTTTACCAGCAAATTGTAATGAGCCTACTGATCCTCCAGTTGGTTTAGTATTATACTTTAACATTGCATCTTTTAATAAAATAGCTTGCCATTCAATACCTTCATTAATCTGTACTGATTCTTTAAATACAATAAAAGATTCACCAGCAGAATTAGGATCTTCTAATTCTTTATACTTAACTCTCTTTTTATCTAAAAGCTTTTTAGTTTCAGGCCATGAACTTGCTACATAAGAATAAAGAATAACATTATCGTCATCATCAGTATCAAAACCTGCTTTCTTCCATATCTTTTTTGTGTCATCATCAGCATCAACTAAATAATTAATTTCATCACCTATCTTTTTTAAATCTTTAACGATCCCTTCATACATCATATCAGGATGGAATTCCTTTTTCTTTTTCTTTTTCTTTCCATCATTAACTTCTTTAATCATACCACCATGATCAAACTGAGATTTATTAACAGTAAAGGTTTTACCGTTTTCTCCTTTAAGCTTAAGAACATAACCATTATTATCCAATACTTCTACTTGGCCACCCATGTATAAGATCTTTGAACCTTTTTTAATTTTCTTAAAATCTTTAACATCAATTTTTTGTTGATACTGTTTAGTAAATTTTTCTAATGTAAGTATAAATCTCATTATGATTGTCTTTTAATTTCGTCCTTAATATCTTTGTGAAACATTTTAATGTAATCTTTAGCACCTTTCTTATCACCATCTTCTATCCAATCAATAGCAATACCTAAGTTTCTAAAAGGTGTATGGTAATTAACATCTGTTGCAGAATCAAATAATTGATTAAGTTTCTTAATAGGTGTTTTTTCATTAACGGTTAATGCAAACTTTAGCATTCCATCATAATCAAAATCATCTGACCACATATCACCAGGCTTAAACTTTTTAGCTTCTAATAATTCAGGAAAGATGCCTTCAATATCTTGATCAGCCATATCATAGTCACGATCTTTTAAGAAACTTACAATATCTTTTTTCTTTCCTTTAAGCATTACCATTCCTGGCTCATACTCATCAGCATCTAATTTATGTTTCTTGGCCATCTTTTTTAAATCACCTGGCTTTACTTCAACAAAATCTATATCAGCTTCTCCATCCTTATTAGGATTTTTTAATTTTAACTTTTCTTCTAAGCTTAATCCTTTAATGTATTTCATAATTCTTTATTTATTATACAATAATCATCCCAGTAACAAAAAATGTACTGAGATGAAATTGTGTTTTGATTTACTTCTTGAGCCATCCTCTGAAAAGATCCCAGTTTCTAGTTAAGAATACACCGAATGCAATTCCAGCATATATCTTATAACCAAACACCCAAAGACCTAATCCTAGACCTAATGATAATAAAGCAGAGAATCCTTTTGAGTCAACCCAACTTATTATTTTTCCAAAAATTTCTTTTACTTTTTCCATCTTTAAATTTTATTTTTTATTTTAATGTACTACCTATAAAAAATAGTTATTTCTCCAACTGCTGGTCCTGTACCTGCACCGGTTACTTCTGAAAAACAGAATGGTCTTATTTGACCTGTTACTAATCCACCTAGTACTACTGTATTTCCTCCCATATCTTTTACTACGATTGTTTCTGGCGCAGCTTGTGTTGCTCCAGCTTTTGTAGTCATAATTGCACATGGGTAAATATCTATATCTCCTGGAGTGTTTTCAGTTGCAGAAACAGTTCCTATTGTAACCCCGCCTGTTCCAACAAATGATGAACCTTCTTCAGATAAAGTTACAGCCTCAGTAGCAATATACCCTTTTCCTGAACCAATGATAGTTATAGGTTGAGTAGCATCAATTGCTCCGTATACATTATTATCACTTATAGTAAATATTAAATCTGAATCAAAAGTAGAAGTACCACCAAACCCAGCATCTAATGAAGCTTTTGTTATTGTTATAATATCTCCTATTCTATATCCTGAACCTAATGCATTAACAGCAACTCTTGTTACAGAACCTTGTGAAACTGTTACATCAAAAGTTGCAGCAGTTCCTGTTCCACCTGTACTAGCTAATGCAGGTTGAGTGCTAGGTCCAATGTTAAAGGCAGGTAAGTCGTCAGCAGTTGTTCTTGCATAAGTAAAAGTTGTACCAGGAACTCCAAAATCTTCCATTTGTTTATCAAAAGCTAATCTTAAAGTATTTTGGTGTAATTCCATATTAGCAGTAAGGTCACAGGTAGATGCTGAAACAAGAATTCCAGCATCTTCAATAATATCAGCTATTACTTTTAATCCTACACCGTTGCCTGTAGATGCATTTTGTACTAAAATTTTTCCTTTGCCTACTGTATAACCGTTTCCAGTTGCTGTCCCTGAAAGAGATGTTGCTGCTCCTCCTGGTGATTCATTTCTAGAAATATGTTTTCTAAATAGTAATCCTAAATCAGTATCTCTTACAAATTGAACATTTGCATCTGTTATTGCAGCTACATCAATTTTTGCTATTCCATATTGGGTACTCATAATGTTATATTGTTTTTCTTTATTTATTCAACTAAGCTGAGTTCTTTTTTGACTTGTGCTATATGTTTACACTTTCCTCTAAATCTACCAGCAGGACAGTTGCATGAGAATTGTCCATTTCTATTAGTTATAGTATATTTATCGCCTCGTGAACCAGTTATTTGATATTCTTCAACTTTAACATTTGCATAAGGATTAATTACTTCTACATCATCAAAAGAAATATGATCTTCTACTGGAATCCATCCTGGAAATAGGTATTTTTGTCCACTTATTGTGGAGAATCCTATTCCCATATGAGTTTCTATTTTATATTTTTTGCCCATTTAGTATAATTTAATATCAAATCTATCCTCCATTGCTTGCATTGTTACTTCAGGTACATTATGAAGACTTGAGCTACCATGACGATTTTCAACAACGATAGTATGAACTTTATAACCATACTGTTTTGCAAGTTTAATGTATTCAGCCATTTCCCATTCTTCTGTAAAAGTATTAGCCACAGCAATTTTTGAATATCCCCATAAAGTTATCCATTCTTTTACTCTTTGTAAACACCATTGATGAGCTTGTGGTAATTCACTAGGATTAAAATGATAAGAACCTCTCTCATCATAAAAATAAAGATCGGCTTCAACATAATGCTGAGTTAGTTGTTGAGCTAACGTTGTTTTTCCACTTCCTGGCAAACCTCTTACCAAAAATAGATCACCTACTATAGGTAATGGTGTTCTATGAAGTTTTCCTTTTACTGCCTTAGCTTCTAATACATCATTTACAAATACTTCCTTAACATCAGGTTCAACTAAATCATTTTGCCTATCTATGATAGCATTAACATATGCTTTAGGATAATCTACATTATATTCATTGACATAACCATTCTTATTTACAACCTTTACAACAAATTGTGTTTCTTTTTTCATTCTCTCCATAGTGTGTATTATTGTTTTATCTTTCATCTTTAATTTTATTAATATCTACTTCTCTAATATCAAATGATGCAAACGGAGTACAATGTATTTTCTCCACTGCACAGTCCTGGTTAGGATAATTATATCTTTCTCGTTTTGCTATCAGTTCAGCTTTTGATACTGCATGCTTATCATTTTTAGCATCCATGTAAATTGTCATTGTTACTGTATATCTCATATCTTATTTTTTAGTTGTTGGCATTAACCACATTCCATCTTTTAATATAACCTCCATTAATCCAGGTATAGTTCTTAAAACGTTTAAACTCTTAAGAGTATCATGTTTAAACATTTTAGTAACTTCTTCTCTGATTCTTTCTTGAGAAACTACTTCTTCTAATTTTCTTAATAAACCTGGCTCTTGCATACATTCCCACAATTCATCATCAAATGTAAAACCTTTAGTTATACAAAATCTTAAACCTCTTATCATTCTTAAAGGGTCATCCATTAGTGTTTTCATTGGAGGTAATGGAGTCCTAAGGATCCTATCATGTAAATCTTGTACACCGTTAAACATATCTATGATTTTACCGTTCTCATCTTTACATAAAGCATTAAGAGTAAAATCCCTTCTCATTAAGTCATCCTCTAAAGTACCTAATTCTAATATAGGTTTTCTAGTTCCAGGTATAACTCCTACTTCTTTCCTAGACATAACAAAGTCAGCAACTAATCCTTCGTGTTTATGCCCTTTAGGAAACATAGCTCTTACTGTAAAACAATCTGGTGTTTTTAAGAATATTTTAAATCCTTCAGATTCAAGGATAGATAACATTTTGTTCCACCCTTCTTCTACTGTCATATCAGTATTATCTAATACAAAAGTAAAGTCGATGTCTTTTGTATGAACGTTTAAGATTTCGTCCCTTACACAACCACCGACTTCAAATATTTTATGTTCCATTTTACCGTTTTTTATTTATAGTATAAATATAATACATTTTCACGGGATTTGAACTATAGTTTCACGTTATTTTTAAAAAGTTATTAACAATTTAGCGATATATCATCTCATCTTTAGGAGCATCTGCTCCATTATTAAGTATATCTAAAAGTAATTCTTTTAATTCTTCAAATGTAGGTTCAGAGGTATATCTTTTCATAAATAATGCTGCATTTCTATCAAAATCTATTCTTCCTGTACTTGTAGATTTACCAGCTCTACCAAACCAACTATTTCTTGGTGGTTGCATTTTAGTAAGACCATACCACTGGCCTCCTTTCATTTGAACTAATAAACCTTGAACATTTGTAGTACTTTTTAAAGGTTTTTCTTTTATGATTTGTATCATGTTAATTAATTAGGTTAATTCCATTGCCAATTGAGTATCAAAAGGTTGGTATGATTCTAATAAAGAATCAGTGTCATCTTTGTATTTTAGTACAGCTACTTCTTTAGCTTTAGCTTCTACTTCTATATCTACATTCCATCCATAATCATTAATCTTTTCATATATAAAATCAGCATGAGCTTGTACTTTACAGCCTGGATCCTCGAAGGTTCGTCGGCATGAAGAGTAATGAAATAATGGTCTTACTCCATGAAAATCCCACGTGTGCTTAGCAAGAATAAATGCTTCTTCTTCAGATAAACCACTGTCATTAAATCGGTGGTGATGAAAATCAAAAGTGATAGGAACTTTAATTTCTGAAAAGATTCCTACAAAAAGATCTTGCACAGAATACATACTTGCTTTATCATCATTCTCTACAACTAATCTCTTTTTTGCGGATTCGGATAATTTAGACCAATTATCGCACCATCTCTTCATAGCTGCTTCTTTATCACCATAAACACCATTACAATGGATATTGATAGGATACGTGTAAGATGTAGGTAATCCCATCAGATCCATAATTTCGGCATGCTGATTAAGTTCTTTAATGGTTTTCTGAACGAGTGTTGGATTAGGAGAACCTAGAACATTGAATGGCCCAGGGTGGAATGATAGTCTTTGGCCATACTTGGAAGCAAGATTACCTACACCTTTTAGTAAAGTACATATCTTTTTATAATCTGGTAAATCTTTAAATTCATATTCAGACATCCAAGGAAACATATTAGAAGACATACGATAAACTTTAAAACCGTTTTTGTCGTTCCATTTAATAATTTCAATAAGATCTCTAATGTTTTGTAAAGCAAGGTTACTTACATGTGATAATCCTTTTTGTTGAAATGTTGCTTTTCTACAGGTACGATTGACCATTGTAGTTTTTCGTAAATTAAGATTGATGCAACAGTAACCTAGTCTTGTTTTCATATTTTGATATTTAATTTAAATATAACAAATTAAGATAAGTTCTGAAAGTTTTTTATTTGTTTTCTTCCAATGCATACCAACCTAATCGATTTATTCTTTTTAAATAAATTTCCCAATCCTTAATTAACTCTTCAGCTGAAAATCTTTCAGCATTTTTTCTACATGAAGCTGGGCTAATGTTTTCTATATTATTAATAGCATTAACAAAATCACTAAAATAAGAACATCTAAAACCAGTAACATTATGTATTACAGATTCAGTGTATCCTCCGTGATCTGTACAAATAATTGGTGTCCCAGATAAACCAGCCTCAACAGCAGTTAAACCAAAAGGTTCAGCATAATGAGAAGGTGAAATAACAGCTTTTGCATTTGCTAAATATTTTTTTCTTTGAATTGGATCCAATACACCAATCTCTTTAACATTAGGCAAAGGTTGTTTGTTATGTTTTCCTTGTCCGGCTAATATAAATTGTTTATCTTTAAAATGTTTAGCTAAGTCAAAAAATATTCCAATTCCTTTATCTTCATTTAATCTTCCCATAAATAAAAAGTAATCTTCTTTTTTAGATTTATAAGTAAAATTATTTAAATCGTTGGCCATAGGATAAATGACAGCATCATGCCAATAACTAAAGGTACCTTCAGGCATACTACCATAAACAAAATGTTTATTTGCATATGAAGCAAATACATGAAAGGCTGTAGTAGGAGAAGGGTGACGGTGGCCTATATGACCATCAACAATTTTAATATCATGTTTTTCAAATTTATTATTTACAGCATTTGCAACATAAGGAGTGGCCACAGACCACATGCAAATAACTATTTCATTATCTTTTAAATTTTTAAGTAAATGATTTAATGCATTAGAATTGTATATTCTTTCTCCCTCATGATTTTGTTCCCATTGCTCTGCAGGATTTGTTACACAATATTTTTTGTGATGTTTTTCATCAGCACAAATCCATTTATTATTACATTCAACAGTAGACTGTTTATATCCATAATAATCTACATCATAACCTTTTCTATGTAAGTATGTAGTTAAATAATAACTTACCATTGCATAAGGATCCATCGAGATTTTAGGAGTTGATGGATTTCTTGGTACTCCAATAATATGTATTTTCATGTTATATCCATTTATGTTTTTTAAAATACCACCACATACCACCTATTGTTAATACTGATAGTGCAGTAAATACCCAAAAACCGTTATCATCTGAGATTAAAGGTACATCGTCAAAATTCATACCCCAAAGACCTGTATAAAATGAAAGAGGTAAAAATATTGTTGACCAAATAGTAAGAAGATTTAATCTTCTATTCATTAAATCATTGTTTCTTTTTTCAATCATAGATTCTAAAACCTCAAAAATTTGAATAAGGTATAAATGTTCTCCTTTTAAAAGTTGTCTTTTTAAATTATAAAAATCTTTATTGTCTATTGAATGCCCTTCAAAAATAAGATCTTCATATTTTTCTAATTTTTTCTTTAATTCTTTTTCCATAAATCTAGTGTCCATAATAATGATTCAATTAAATATAAAATTCCAACAAGAGCCATGCCATAATGAGTCCATGTTCCTTGATGACCATAAGTAAAGTCTTGATAAATAGATGGGATAGCCGATAACATAATAGAGAGACTAAAAATTACTTTTACCCATTTATTATCTAAGAATGATTTTGGTTTTACAACTTGTCTCATTTGATCTTCTAACCAATCATAATCTTCATGCTTACGGGTAGCTAATAACCTAAAAGATATTTTATCAGTTAATTCTTTTATTGATTTCATATTGTTTATTTAATTTGATCTTCTGGTGATCTATTACGATTATATTGATTTTTGTACCATTCTTTATTCCTTTCATTAGATTCTTCTTCTAACTTATCCATTTCTTCTCCACTGATAAATTCTACTCTATCTTCTAATCTAGCAAATTCATCTTGTGAAATAGATACTTGTACATAATTAGCATAACCTGGTTGTGGTAAATGAGTATGATACTCTGTTATGTTACCTGATATAGCGTCTTCCTTTTTTATATAAATTAATATTTTCATAGATCCCATATTGATTTTCTTTTTCTTTTTGTAAACCTTAATTGAATAAAAAAGATTAATTTTTTAATTAGTTTCATTCTTTCTTAGTTCAATTATCTTTTCTTCTATTTTACTTGCCTCGTATGTTAATGTATCACTTAAGGTTCGATTTGTTTTAGAAGCAAGAAATGCCTGACCTAAAAGATCTTTATGCTGATCTTCTAATTTTTCTAATTCTGTTTTACCTTTAAATATTTTTTTTAAAAAATTCATTTTCTTTCTTTTTATTATTACTGCTGCACCTGTCACAGCAGCGACAGTGATGCAAATTGGACACGGTATACACGGCATTTTATTATTTATTTACTTCTATTTTTAGTTGACCTTTTGATCCTTTTACATTTATAATTCCACCTTCTATTAATTCACCTTTAAGTATTAACTCAGATATTTTATTTTCAATCATTCTTTCCAAAGTTCTTTTTAACGGCCTAGCACCATACTTAGGATCATAACCTTCTTTTAAAATTATTTGTTTTGCAGCTTTAGATATTTTTAATTTATAATTTCCTATCTCTTTTAAATTAGTTGCTAAATCTTTACATTCAATATTTAATATCTTCATTACATCATCTTCTTGTAATCTATTGAATACAACTATTTCATCTATACGATTTAAAAACTCTGGAGAAAATCTTCCTTTTAAAGCTTTTCTTAATGTAGCTTTTTCATCTTCCATTTGAGTAGCTAACCTTTGCTTAGAATTAAAACCTATCCCAGATCCAAACTCTTCAAGTTTTCTTGATCCTGTATTAGATGTAAGAATAACTAAACAATTTCTAAAATCAATTACTCTACCTAATGAATCTGTTAAATGACCATCATCTAACATTTGTAGTAATACATTAAAGACCTCTGGATGAGCTTTTTCTACTTCATCAAATAATATAACAGAGTGTGGCTTTCTTTTTACCTGCTCTGTTAAAAACCCACCACCTTCATGTCCTATGTAACCTGGAGGAGCTCCAATCATTTTAGAAATAGAATGAGGTTCCATATATTCACTCATATCAATTCTGATTAATGCATCTTCACTATTAAAAAGATAATTAGCTACTTCTTTTGCTAATTGAGTTTTTCCTACTCCTGTTGGTCCTAAGAAAATAAAATTACCTACAGTCCTATTTCTTTTTCTTATTCCTACTCTATTTCTTTGTATAGTTACAGAAATTTTATCTACCGCATCTTGTTGTCCGATTACTTTAGAAGATAAGTGATCATTAATACCTAAAAGATTTTTATTTTCTTTATCAGATATTTTTTCTATAGGAACACCTGTTGCTTTTGAAACAACTTTAAGTACATCATCTTCTAAAATTTCTAATTGATTAACTGCCATCTGTTCTTTCCATATACGGAGATCACTTTTAATTTTATCTTTAAGTGTTAAACATGTATCCCTTTCTTTAGCTGCTAATTCATATCTTTGTTCTTCAACTGCTCTTCTCTTATCATATTCTTTTTGAACTAGTCTTTCTTCTAAATTTTTAATTTTTTGAGGAATCTTCATATTGGTTAAATGTTTATAAGAACCTACCTCATCCAATATATCTACAGCTTTATCTGGGAAATACCTGTCAATAACATAACGGTCTGCTAATTTTACAATAAGATCTATAATTTCATCGGAATAAGATACACTATGATGATCTTCATATTTATGCCTAATGTTAGAAAGTATTTCTATTGTTTGTTCCAGTGTTGGTGGCTCTACAGTTACTTTTTGGAATCTTCTATCTAAAGCACCATCACCTTCAATATTTTCTCTAAACTCATCAAAAGTAGTAGCTCCTATACATCTAATTTCTCCTCTTGCTAAAGCTGGTTTAATTATATTAGATGCATCTAAAGATCCAGTAGAACCGCCTGCCCCAACTAAGGTATGTAATTCATCAATAAAAACAATAATATGTGGATTAAGAATTAATTCATCTACAATAGATTTCATCCTTTCTTCAAATTGTCCACGATATTTTGTACCTGCAACGATAGTGGATAATTCTAATGTATAAATAATTTTACCTTGTAATGATACAGGAACATTACCTTCAGACATCTTTAAAGCTAAACCTTCCACGATAGCAGTTTTACCTACACCAGGTTCACCAACCAAAACAGGATTATTCTTTCTTCTCCTTCCTAAAATTTGTATGACTCTCAAAATTTCTTCAGACCTTCCAATCACTGGATCTAATTTACCCTCAATAGCCCTCTTACTTAAATTAGTACCATAAGTATCCAACACTAAAGTAGTCTTTTTAAATCTTGGTGCTTTCTTTTGTTTTGATTCTTCTTCTGGATAAATTTCTCCCATAGTTTAATTTTATATAAAAATTATAACAAATTAACTTAATTTCTGAAAGTTAATGTATATTAATTATACTGAGAAATAAAAAATGGTTTAAGTTAAGATCTAATAGAAATACTTAATTCAGAGGTTCCTTTAATTAAGCGGTGAATTAAACCTGTAGGAATGTAAATAATTTTACCAGGTTCTATAGATTGAGGTAATTCATTATCAAATTGAAATGACCAATCATTTTCATTTAATGATTCAATATATCGATCCTCATCATCAGCATGCCATTTATATAAATGTTCTGATGCTGATTTATCAAAGTGTCTTAGTGTGGTATCTGATGAATAAACTTCTTCAGTAAAAGGTTTAGTCAAATCATCCATTTGTTCTATAACCTTATCATTAGCATGTTTACCACATTTACAAGATTTACAAGCCATAATTAATTTTCTTCTGAATCTTCATCATCAATAGCGATAGTTCTTGCAGGAACTCTCATGGCAACTTCTTTAAGAGCCTTTTGAAAATCTTCTGTATCAGGAATAAGATCTTCAGCACCTAATGCTTTTGCTCTTTTTGCTATAAATTTAGCAACCTTTGAATGATCTTTGGATCTTCCATAAGATAAAATAGCATTTTTTAAATCCTGGATATTAGCTATAGGAAAACTACCATCAGGTAAAGCTAGTCCTTTTTCTGCCATTTCTTTTCTTTGTTCTGTAGAATAATCTTTTTCATTAAGAGTGTTTTCATCAACATCAGTAATAATTAAGATATCGGCTAATTCTTTAGCATCCATATCTTCTTCTTGTTGTTTTATCTTATCTACAACTTTACCCTCTGATATAAATTGTTCGAATGTTTTAAAGTTTTTCATTTTATACTCCTATTTTTGCGTAGCTTATCATATTATCTAAAGCAACGACAGCTTTATTTTTTTCCTTATCAAATTCTTTACCGTATCTATTACCAGCTCCACCTTTTTTAGAATTAACTATAAGTGATCTTAATTTTTCTAATTCTCCTACTTCTTTACTCTTTTTCATTTTAGGAGCAGCTTCATTTACTTCAACAGATTCAAACTTTTTAATGTTCTTTATAATTTTATTAATATCCTTATCTCCTATCTTTGCATATATAGCATTAGGAAAGGCATTACCGATAGCAGCATTAACAACATCACCATTAGGTCTTACTGTGTAACTACCACCTTCATATTTCTCACCACCCATTGATATTTCAAAACCAGCACCACGACCAGCATCATATTCCATATCATGAACTGCTGCTTTAGTTTTATCTAATTTTGCAATTGCTTTTGCTATTAATTCAGCAACATCCTTTACTTCATCTTCAGAAAAATTAAACTTAGCTTCATTTACTTTACTTTCATTAGCAAAATTATATTCCATATCTTCAGCCCAGTCATCTACACTAAAACTCCCGTAATCTTTAAAGAATTTTTTAGCACTTTTCTTTGCCATTCTTTCAATTGATTTAACGTAATCTTTCATCCACCTCATTGGAAGTTTAACTTGCTTGGAAGCAGCATCAATGTCTAACATAATTTCTCCAAAGGGTGAGGATCTTTTTTCATCTAAAGATTCAGCTTTCATTTTCTGTTCCTTACTCATTTCTTTAGCCTTAGCCTTAAGTTCTTTATATTCAGCTTTAATCTTTTTATCTTTGCCAATGTATCTGTCTAAGCCCCAATTAAAAGCAGCAGTGAATAACATATAAAAAGGTAACTTACCGAATTTCTTTCCATAAGTAGACATTCTTTGCCAATCTAAAAATGCTTGAGCCATTTCTTTAGATAATTTAATACCTTCTACTGATGAGGTAGATCCTTTTACAACATCTTTAAGTAATCTATCAGCAGCAACTCTTCTCTCGACGATAGAACCTACAGCTTCATCTATTCTTTTTAAGTTTTTCATTACTTCTTTTTATTTTTATCACACCAACCTAAACATACTTTTTTAAAAGTTAATGTATAAATTGTATCACATATTAATTTCTTCATAATATAATTATTTATTTACCAAGGATTTGTACTTTTTAATCCTAATTGCTTTCCAAATAATGAAGGTCCATAACATGCCCAAAAGCCAGCTTTATTTGGATCCATCTTTTTCTTTTGATCACATTGGTGTCTTGCCCAAAAACTAGCAGCTGCACCTGGATCATCATTCTTTACAGATAATTTAGGATCTCCCCATTCAATCTTCTTTGCAACAATCTTTCCTGTTTCTTTATCAGTCCTTCCACTATTACGATAAACAATAAACTTTCTGTTACCTCCTCTTTCTGGTGAATCAAGTTTAACATCTTTAGTTCTTCCTGATTTACGATCTTTATAAATTGCAGCCTTTCCTACTTCAAGGTTTTTAGACATCCACCCACCTTTACCTTTTAATATAAGATTACCTTCATCCCAATATTGTTTTGCTTCTTCAAATAATTTACCATGAGCATCAGATCCTAAACGAAAAACAGTATCTTCCAAACCTATACCATTATTTACATGATATTTAAGCTCTTCCGATACTTTATCAAAATCTTTAAAACCTTTTACAAATTTCATTACTTAGGTAAACCTGTTGTTTTGAGTTTCTTATCCTCACCTTTTTGAATTACTTCTTTAGCGATATCAGCATCAGCTCCAAACTTTCCTTTAGGTCCATTCTTTTTAGGATTATCTAATGGTCTACCCCAAGTACCAGGAGCTTTAGTTAAAAATGAATTAACTCTTGCATAACCCCATTGTTCTTGGCCAGCGCCTGGTCTATGTCCACTTTTCCATGCAGCCATACCTCTTCTCATTACTAATCTCAATAAAGGTAATGATACACCTGTTTGTTCTGATTTCTTTTTAAGGCCAGTTTCTATTCCCTTTCCTTTAATAGGACCACGATCACCACTTGCTTTTTCATCTAAAGATTCACCTAAACCGTCTTCATAAAGATCTTTTAGCCAATTATCTAAATCTTTATTAGGTTTAACTCTATCACTAAATTCTTCATAAAACATTTTACGAAACTGATTAAAGTTTTTAGCTTCTTCCATCATTATATGAAGATCTCCCATAACACTTTCATTAGTAATCATTTCCTGTAAAGCTTCATCAGCATATAAATCATCAAAAGCTTTTGTATGTTTAGATTTCTTTAAAAGTTTTTTACCTTTAGTATCACCTGGCATTTCTTTATAAGCATCTGGATTATCATCAGACATCTGAGATTGCTTTTTCATTTGATCCACCTTCTGACGAGCGGTTGATGTGGAAATACCTTTATAATATCCATCACCTTCAATTTTATCTTCAAAGGATTCCTTCTCCTTTTTCTTTTCTAATAAAAATTCTGTATATTTTTTAATAAAGTTCATTATGACATTCTATGTTTTTCAATTCTAGCATCAATCTTTGCTTTCTTAGCTTTTAACTTAGCATATTCTTTTTCTTGCTTCATCATAATAGTACCATACCTATCTGAAATTTCACCACCTTCTGGTTCAGCTTCTTGTTCCATGTCTCTAAATGTTTGAGCCATTTCTTCAGCCATATCTTTAATCTCTTGATCTATATCGGTTTGTTTGTCTAAAAGATCCATATACTTATCAAAACTTAACCTACGTGTTTTTGCTTTAGCTGGAGTAAATTTAGGAAGGTCTCTGCGAGTTGCTCTAAATGCTACAAGAATAGGATCATTTATATCAGTAGCTTCATTAACTTCTAATATATCAGTAGAGTCAAATTCGTTATCTTTTAACTTTTTTAATAACTCTTTATCATTCTTTGCATCAAAATCATAATCAGCTTCTCCACTAACAACTACATAGTATCCTTTTCCCTTTTTATAAATCTCAGCATTAGAACCTTGACCGTCAGAAGTAGATCCGATATGATTTTTTGAATTATATGTTCCTTCAGTAACATCTTCATCTACAGGAACACAGTTATTAACTCTTTTTCCGCTTTTAGGAGATATCTTTGTTTTAGGAGATCCTATTTTATAACCATCCCAACAAGGGCCTGACTTTTCACATAAGAATTGCTCATAATCTTTTATATGTTTCATAATTACCAGCCGTAATTTTTATCCTTTACTTTCTTAGCATAATCAGTAAGTCTTTTAGCATAAGCCTTTACTTCTCTTGCATAATAGTTATCTTCTCTACCTTCAGCCTTTGCTTCTTTATCTTGCCTTTCATAATCCTTATATCTTTGGTAGTCATCTAACATATTTCTGATAGCACCTGCACCGTCTTTAATTGATACAGATCTACCTCTAGGACTTTTGCCAATAACAAAGTTTCCAAATTGATCCATTTCACCTTTATCTAAAGCATCAGAGATATGAGCGTTTAATAATTCAATTGAATCTCTAACGGCTTTATCAATATCAGTCATTGCTGCTTTATCTTGTAAGATAGCAGTATACCTTGCTTTGTTTTCGTCTTTAATTTGTTTAGCAGTTTTTAAGGCAGTTGCTCCAGCTTTAGAATTTGCACGATCTGATTTTAATCCACTTACATCGTACTTGTCTCTTAAACTATTTAAATCTAAAACATATACACGAGTAGCAGCATCAATAAGATTCTTTCTTGTTACTTTAGCTGCAGGTCTACCTTCCCATCCATTATATAAAGAATTAGTATCATAATCTTTTGCAAGAATTCCATATCTTTCTTCAGCACCTTTTCTGTGTCGGCTATAAGTTGATCCTCTATCCATTTGGAAACCAGACCACATACCAACTCCACCTCTAACAACAGAAAGTACAACTCCGTATTTAGAAATGTTCTTTAAATCTAATGAACCTGGTAAATATTTTTTATTTGCTTTTGCCCACTTAATGAATCCTTTGTCATCATCAACAAAGAATCCTACTTTATTAGGATCTTTAGCATCAGGACCTTTCCAATAGGCTGCTGGTGTGGTTGTAGTAAAATCTGCATCTGAAATTTTATCGATAGCAAGGTTAGCAAATTTTTGCATATCCTTTGCTAAGTTACCTCTCCATCTTGATTTTAATCCATCTTGAGAAGCAAAATCTCTAAGAATAGATGAACTAAAAGCTTCATTAAGTTTTTCTGTATTTAGAGACTCTTTGAATAATTTATAGTCTTTAATATGTTCCATGTTAAATAGTTTGTTTTCTTTATTTATTCAACAAGGAAGAAGTTATTTTTTAACTACAGGAGTTCCGTATTCTTGTCTGATTAATTTGAATATTTCCTCGTCTTGTCGAACTGTACCCATTTGAGTCCAATCTTCATCTGAAATAACATCACCGACCCGTGAAGCCAGGCCGGTTTCTGTTATTAATGCATCTACACCTTTTGTGTACCACTCACGTATTCTATTAATTCCACCATCTTCATAAAGTCTTAAAACCTGTTCATTATCAATATGTCTTTTGTGGAATCCCATACTTACACGTTTTCTACTACTGGATCAACTTCATCCATTAATTGATGTAACTCCTCTTCCATTTTTTGATACTCATCAATTGCAACATCAAGAATAACATCAGGATGGTTAACTTCTTGATCTAATTTAGCCATTTCTGCATGATTTTCTCTAAGAGCCTGGTTATCTTCATGTACTTTTCCAACAACTTTAGAAAGATCTGAACCAAATGCAGCCATCATTTCTACAAAATCACGAGCAGCAAAAAATCCTTTACCTTTCATTGAAGTAATCATTGACCAAAAGATAGTAATACTTGTACCTCTTAGTTTAATATTTCCGTCCCAGTCCTTTTCTCTAGTTACTGGTTGTTGTTCTTTCATATTAGAGTATAACATAATCAAACCTGTTGCAGTAGTATGACCCCAATCAGCCTCCTTTTCTAAAAACTTCATTATTTGTTTATAAAGTTTTGCAGAACCTACAGGAATATCATACTCATTAGTTTGAAGATCTCTTAATAAATCTTCATTCTTTTTTAATGCAGCTCTTTTATCAGCAATGATTTCACTCATCTTTCTTGGAGGAAGCTCATTAGCTAATTCTTGCTGTCCTTCTTTAGTATCATGCGGATGTACCGCATTTTCCATTTTAATTGTTTTTGCCATCTTTATTTGTTTTTGTTTTTGTTTTAGGCGGTGCAGCCTGAAATTCTTTATTAATATTTAAACATTTACTACATTCCATTGTATCCAAAGGTAATAACCTATCTTGGCCATCAGGTGAAATAAACCTACTAACTTTTCTTAAAAAGAAAGCTGGCCTAAATACATTATGACCGCATTCATCACATACAATTTCTGTAGTAGAATCCAAATCAATATTCATTTGTTTACCTTCCATTGCCATTATTTAATTATATGGATTTTTTCTTTTTTGTTTTAACTTTGTTAATTTCATTTAACTTATATTCTGAATCAATCCAATTGTTATTTACATAATCCCATAAAGACATTCTCGGATGATCTGGGAATTTAGGGTGTGGTTGATTTTTTGCCCATCTCCTTGCTTTTTTAAATTCTTCAGGAGACCAACCGAAAGGTCCTTTATGATCAATAATAAAGAAGCTTTTAATACTTCTCCATAAATTAATAATGTATTTCATAGAGGAATGTAATTTTGATTATTTCTTAAGGAATTACCATAAGCTAGTTTTTCAATAGGGCTTAAACCTTCATACCAATTTCTAAACTCACCACCTTTTATAGATCTTGATTCTTTTAAAATTCTTTGGTTTATTTCTTCCATGTTAGCTGTTTATTATTATATGTAATTTTAAACGATTGTTTAATTATTTTCTATCATAATCATCTTCAATCCTAACTATATCATCTTCACCAAAATAAGATCCATGTTGAACTTCTATAAAAATTAAATCCTCACTTAATTGATTTTCAACTCTATGCTTGGTACCTTGTGGTATTAATACCGTATCACCGTATCTATAATCTTTAGTTAATTCATTCAATGTAATTGTTGCAGTACCTGATACTACTGTCCAAACTTCACTTCTTTTATGATGATACTGATAACTTAATCTACCACCAGGTTTAACTGTTATTCTTTTTACTTTACAAATATCACTATCACTTAATATTTCAAATCTACCCCAAGGTCTTTCTTCTAAATAATTCATTGGGTTTCTTTTGCTTTATTTCCTAAGTATCCACTGTGGTGTCTCTTAGCATATTCTGCTTTTGTAAATTGAATTTTTTTCATTAATTCAACAACTAAGATATCACCTATCACTGTCATAAGAGTTGTAGATATAGTTGGTGTTAATCCTAAAGGACAAATTTCTTCAGCATCTCCTATGTGTAAAATGATATCTGATTTCATTGCTAATGGACTTTTCTTATCACCTGTGATAGAAATAATACTAATATCAGAATACATTTGTTTAGATAATTCTACTAATTCTAAAATTTCTCGTGTTTTTCCAGAGTTAGATAATAAAATAAGTACATCGTTCTTTTGAAGTATTCCTAGATCACCATGTTGAGCTTCGGTAGGATGTAAGTAAAATGCTGGAGTTCCTGTAGAACTAAAAGTTGTAGCAATGTTTAAAGCAATTTGGCCAGCTTTACCTATTCCTGATAATATTACCTTTCCATTAGGACCTAAGCTATGAACTTTATTTCTAATTCTATTAATAGCCAATTCAAAAGAAAAGTCAATAGGGATATTTTTTATTGCCTCTATTTCCTTTTCAATTAATTCCTTAATGTCTTCTTTCATTATCTTAAGGATTCCTTGCCTTGTAAAACATCCATCCAATGATCACACATTTCATGCATCATAGATTCAAAAGTATATTCTGGTTTCCATCCTAAAGTTTCTCTAATTTTTGTAGAGTCACCTTTAAGATATGGTAATTCTTCAGGTCTCATAAATTTTGGATTTTGTACAATATAATCTTTGTAGTCTAAATCTAAATATTTAAATACCAATTCACACATTTCTCTAACCGAGTGTGTTTCCATTGTTGATACTACAAAATCATCTGCTTCATCATGATTTAAAATAGCATGCATTGCTCTTACATAATCTTTTGAATGTCCCCAATCTCTATAAGAATCCATGTTACCTAATTCTAATTTATCTTGTAAACCTAATTTAATAGAACATGCAGCTTTTACAACTTTATTAGTTACAAAATTACTTCCTCTTCTTGGAGATTCGTGGTTAAATAAAATTCCGTTAACTGCATGAAGTTTATGAGCTCTTCGGTAATGTCTTACAATATTATAACCAAATACTTTAGAACATCCATAAGGTGATACAGGATTCATTATACTTGTTTCTCTTTGGAAGCCATCATCTTCAACAGTTAAACCAAACATTTCAGAAGAAGATGCTTGATAAAATTTAGCTGTAGGGCAGGCTCTTCGGTATGCTTCTAATATATTTAATACACCTAATGCATTTGTTTGAACTGTATATTGAGGAACATCAAAACTAACTCTAACATGACTTTGTGCAGCTATGTTATAAATTTCATCAGGTTGTATTTCTTCAAGTAATCTTTCTAAACTACCTTGATCGGATAAGTCTCCATAATGAGTTGTTAATTGACCACTCTCATAAGCTGTAGTTAACCTGGCTGATTGATTTTCAGATGTTGAATTTCTTCTTACAATACCATGTACTTCATAACCTAGACCTAGTAGGTATTCTGATAAGTATGATCCATCTTGACCATTAATTCCTGTTATAAATGCTTTTTTCATTTTCTTTTTAATTTTATTTAATTATCTAGTTTGAAGATATGGATCTATACCTTCTTCTTTTTTATTAAAGACTGCCATCTTAGTTAAATCTGGCCAATCTGTTATTACCCATTGTTTAGGTTTTGATTTAACCGCATCATCAAATTTATCCAATCCTAACTGAGCAGTTTCAGGTGTCATATAATAATGATACCCATAAGATTCAATATCTTGATCCCTCCAAGGAATTTCAGGTAGTCTTCCATCATATGACATTTTCTTTAGTGCAATTGCATCTTCTTCATTATCACAAAGTATAGCACCACCTCGGCCTAAAGATAAGTGCTTTTGAAATTGAAAACTTAAACACATAAACGATCCTGGAATATAACTATCTTTTTTCCATAATACCGCTGCATCATAAATAGGTTTAAAATGTTCATTAACTTTATAATAATCTTGCCACTCTTCATCTCTCCAATTCAGTTTTATATTTAATTTGTTAGCCAAGAAAGGAACGGAGATATAAGTTCTTTTAGGAACTGAAATATAAGAAAGGTTTTGAAGTCTTAAACATAATTCAATTCCATGTGTACATGCATCTAAGCATACAACATACGGTGCACCAAAAAATTCACCTAATCTTTTTTCTAATTGTGTTACGGATTTAAAACTCATAATCTATATTATTATATTATATATTTATATTGTTGGAAGTATAAATTGTTTAAAAATAAAGTCTTCAGCATGCAAAAGTTTTTTAGCTTTTTTATAATTTTCTAATACAGCTTTTTCTTTACTCTTATATAAAGCAATATCTAAATCATTTATATCAAAATTTTCATCCATGATAATAATTCCATCCAAATTAAAAAAATCACCAATGTTTGGTATTCCATAATAAATAGGAATTGTACCAGTCATAAAACAATCTGTTAATTTTTCTGTAAACATATTTGAATATGTAGCATTTTCCATTGCAATAGAAAAGTAATAATTTTTTAAGCCTTCAGCCTTATCTTCAATTTCATTATAACCTCTACCATAATGATCAACTCCAAAGTTAGTATATTTTTTAATCATTTCTTGTCTATATTCATGAGCTTCACATAATACTTTATCAGAGGCAATCATAGATACAAGTTTATCCTTTTTAGGAAACTTTCCATTTTTAAAATACTTATCTTCTAAAAAAGATTTACCTGAGCATAATGTAAGCTGAAATATATCATCCATTGCAGCAAGCTTTTTATCATGAGTAAATACTTTAATAAATTTCTTCTTTAATTCTTCTATATTATTTTCACACCATTCATATATAGAATATCTTTCTTTTATTTCTTCCTTTGCATAATAAGGCAATCTTTTAGTATGCCATTTATAATAAAAAGAAACAGGCCTAGCTTCACATAACCAACCATAATTTTTACCTTTACTATAAACAGAAGAATATCTTCCAATTAATGCATCATCAATATGAATAGTAATCTTTGCCGAGGCAAATCCTTGTACCCAATCTACATATTTGGTAGGACTACCTGTTGAAGATATGGTATGCTGAAAGCCACCACCACTCATATTAATTTTTGTTTTCTTAATTGCCATCAGCCATTAATTGTTTTGCATTTTCTTTAATCTTACTTCCGTCAATTACCTTTACTAATTTAGCAGGATTTCCTTTATAAACACCCCAAGGTTCAGTATCACCTATTAATAAACTACCAGCTGCCAATAATACACCTTCTCTTAAAATAGATCCTGGTAAGACAATAGAATTAGTTCCTATATTAGAAAATCTTTCCATAATTACTGGTTCTATAATTTGCTTTCCTTTTAGATCTTTTGGTATTAATGCTCCAAATAATCCGCTGTCATCAAACCTATCAGAACCACAAACTATTCTGGCACCTGCCATAATATTATTAAAACCTTTACATTCAAATTGACCAGTCTTACCACCTATGATTGTTGTATAAGGTGAGATGTGAGTATAACTTCCAATCTTAGCATTCACTGTACAATAAACACCTTTATCAATTGCTATATGATCTCCTAATTCTGGTTTAATTTTAAACTCTGCATCGGAATGTATAAAAATATCTCTGTCTTCAAAATAACATTTTACATAATCTGTTAAATGAGAATAGTCTGATAATATTAAATCATCCATAAAATATTTTTGTTCATCTGTAAATACTTTAGAATGAAATATGCTTTGGCCAGCTGGTGATTGAGAACCACCTAGAGGCTTATATAAAACTTTACATTCATTAGATCTTTCTTCATATGTATCTAAAAATGCATCTATTAATGTAATGTCACCATCTAAAAAATTAATTAACTTTATAAGCGATTCCTTAATTGTTTCTTTATTAATTAAATCTTCATAATAAAGTAATAATTTTTCTCCTTCATAGTTATAATAATCATTTAATAGAGATAAGTAATGAATAAGATCTAATGAATTTCCATCATTGGCTTCATTAAATATCAAATCAAGATTTGTTAATTTACCCGTATCTTTAAAGTTATTATCATAAATTTCAAATGGATAAGCTACATTAATATGTCTTGGTATACATTCTTTATAATTACGCAATATTAAGATCTGCTTTCCTTGGGCTTTTTTAAGCATCTTATTAACCCCAGGTTCATGACCATGAGTATTCCATAATGCATCGTTATCTTTTGTATCTTTATTTACACTATCAATACTAGGACATAAAAGATGTAAAGGTTTTCTCATAGGAGTATTAGCTGGCTCACAAACAGTTTCATACTTCGTAAAATATTCTACTAAGTATCTTAACCAATTGTTTCCACTTCTAGGATAACCTATTATAGAACCTTTACATGTATGTGTTTTTTTCATTTTTATTTTGTTTCTATAAATGTTTTATCTAACTTTTGACCTTCATACGGTCCTGTCTTATATTCATAAACAACAGTATCATCCTCTAAGATAACATAATTATGACCACCTTCTAAAGTAAAAGATGCATCACCAGGTTTTAATATAGGAGTTGCTAAAACAGTATCATCAATATCATAAAATATACATTTCACACTACCATGAACTACTATCCAAGATTCTTGAGCAATTACATCTCTCGTTCTATTTTTCCAAATATGTTTATGTGGCTTAAATGTTTTTCCTTGATCCATTTTTAAAGTAGAACATTGAATAAATTGTTCTTCAGGAATAAGATCTTCTCTAGGTTCAACAATTTCTGAAAATCTTTGTACTATATGTAATAGTTTTGTAGGATCTACTTTTGAATAAATTTTTTCCATAATGTTTATTTTTTTATTATATTGTAATTTTTTATGATTGTATCAGAAAAGACTAAAGCAGCATTAGCTACATTACTTGTCCTATGTAAAAGATACTTACATTTACTTAGCATCATCATATCTAAAAATGAATGCTCCCAAAATTCTTTCTTGTGATAATTTTCCAATTGTAATTTATAGGAATCACCTAATTCAGTTTCACACCTGTTTAAATTATTAATAAATTTAACTCTATCTTTATATTTATTTCTTAATTTTTCAATAGATTCATTATTATCAGAAGCTACAAATATTGTATTAATCTCTGGATGTTCTTCTAATATTAAATTAATATTTTTTACAAAATCATCAAAATTAACTGCACCATGTTCAGGATGAATCCTATTCATATCAGTTAATCTAATATGAACACCTAATGAATTTTTAAAATCTATTTTACTTTCTTCAATTTTAATAAGCCTTTTTACTCTCTTATTAAATTTTAATTTTCTAGCTAATTTTCTTAAAAACAAAATATCTGGTTGATTTGCTTTAACTAATAAATTAAGTTCACAATTTTCAGTACTACCAGGACCCCTATAGTCTTCTTGGCGATTATAATCTTTAGTTCTCTTAGGTTGATCAAAAATAAAATTAATCATATTTAAATCTTTAGGATTATAAGAAGATTCCATTTTATTAATTTTAATGTATTCTTTCTTTTTCTTATCGTAAGACCATTCTTTATTTTGTTGAAAAAATAGATTTTTAATATTTTCTCCAGCAGTTTCACGTACACCTTCTAACCATTTCATATTGTATATTATTCCCATCACCAAAGAAAATATTCCGCCACCTGCTACATAAATATGTTTTTTATTTACATCTTTCCATTCAGGTAAAATATGATTCCAATATTCTAAATCTTTATAAGAATCATAATTTATACTACTTTCATCGTCTTCTAAATTTGTAAATTCCAAAAACTTTTCTTTAAACAAAGGCCATACTTTTGGTGAAAGATGATAACCATCTATATAATTATCACCGCTAGGATTATCTAATAATTCATCTAAGATAGAAACATATTTAAATCCTGAAAACATTAACATTTCATTAAATCTTTTAGTTATTTTTAGTACTTGTTTATTTTTAGTATGCCACATTGCAACATGTGGACCAATTACCCCTACATTATAACCTTGTGCTTTAATTGAAGCTAGATAAGTAACATATTTTCTAACACATACTTCAACTGCTTTATCTATAGATGTCTTCTCTGCTTGTTGAGGAAGATGCCCACTACAATCTATTTCTCCTAAATTAAAAAATATCCAATCATTTTCTTTATCAATGTTTTCTAATGATAAAATATCCTGTACCCATTGTGAAGCATTCTTTTCAAAGTTATATGCAGTTAAAGGACCTAATCTATATTGACGAACCCCTTTAATATAAGATGCTCTTATGCTAGTTCCACCTTTACCATCCACATAACCAGGCCATGTAGGTTGCATATATGTTGTTCCACTAAAAAATGAAACGTGACTATCTCCAATAATGTGTATCATATTAATCTTTTAAGTGTTGTGTATTAGTTTCAAATTTACTTATCATCCAACTATAATCAATAACCTGGTTATGTATATCACTAAAACTATTTTCTTGTATAGCTGTTATAGGATATGAACAAAAACAATTCCCTTTTGCTTGTCCATTTTCGGATAACCAAACATCAATTATTTCAATTTCTTTTTTATCAAAAGCATCTATTACTTTATCATAAAATCTTTCATGGTATGCAACAGCATGAGTAGCAAATCCTTCTTTTAGTTCTAATAAATTTTCACTAACTTTATTTAAAGGTGTATGTGTATTAGAACCTAAATAAAATAAATTCCATTCTTTGTCTTTAAGTTGTTCTATTGAAGCATCAATATATTCTTGGTTTATAAATTTAACATCATCTTCTAAAACTAAAACAGATTTCCATCCCATCTGTTTTGCCATTTTTACAATAAGTACATGAGATGAAATACAACCGTATTCACCTAACTTAATTTGTTTACCATCACTTACATACCAATCAAACTCTTTTTGAGGCGGAGGTACTGCACGAAACCTTTCTACAATATTATCTACACCATATTCTTTAAATGCTTTATAGCGGGCTTCTAATCTGTCTGGTCTTTTATCCAAATTAATTAAAAATACTTTGTCAAAATATTCAAATCCTTTTTTCATTACTTTATTGTTTTAAATTTTTTAGCTATGTGATTAATAAATGCTAACTTGTCATTAGGTAACATATTCCTAAAAGTATCCCATATCTCTTCCATCTTTGGTTTCTCAGGATTTGATCCACCCATAAATGGATGCCACATATGATATGCTTCTATAATAGGATCATTACATCCTTCTACTCCAACCATTAATTGTAATTTATGAAAGAAGAACGCATCTTCTGGAGAATAGCTATGAAAAAATTCTGGATCATAACCACCTACATTCTTAAAGCTATCATTGTGTATAAAAATAGATCCTCCTGGTGCTCCTGGATTAGAATGAGGAGGATTAACTCCAGGGTGTAATTCTTCTAATGTAATGTGATGATTTAAAACTTGCTTACTTAATGCTTGGCTCATTACTAATATTCTTCTATGAGCGAATGTTTGTAATGCACAATATGGATTTACTCTTTTTAGGTTTTGGAAAATGTCCTTAAAATAATTTTTATCCATTAATAAATCAATATCATGGAAAAGATAATATTCACTTTCAGTAGACCATAAAGAACCTACATTCATTGCTAAACATTTATTAAAAGGTTCATATACATCTTTTCTTATCCAAATATAATTACTGTTGCTTATTTGGCTTAATGATCTGTGTTTAGGAATGTCACTATGTTCAACAAAAGTTATACAATAAGTTTTTTCTGGAAAGTTATTCATTGCCTTTTTAAGATGTTCTACTAAAGGATGGTGAAAGCTTTCTCTATTCATCACAGGAACAATAACAGATACATCTACACGGTCTGTATTAGGTAATGAAAACTCACAAGCACTTTTTACAATGTCATAATCGGTTTGCTTAGATCTAAAAAGATTTATTAAACTGTTATCCATGATTGAGGTATTATATTATTTCTTTTTGTATTGCTAAACCATTGCTTAGGTCCAACAATTTTTCTGTTTTCTTTATTATTTAAGTAGGCTCCCCACCATGAGAAAGAAGAGCTTGAAATTATATTGTGATTACATTTTGATTGTAAAAATAATTCTACATAATCTTTTTCTTGTTCTATGAAAATAAACTTATCACCAACAAATTGAGTTTTACACCATTCTATATCATCACTAAATACTAAATATTTATCTACGCTGCCAACAGCAGCCATTGCTCTGTTAAAATAATCCATTTCTCTGGCAACATGCAAATCATATTTTAAATAATCACCTCTTCTAACATGAATAGAACACGTAGTACTTTTTAATATGTGTTCATATTTTTGTAATTTAAGATTAACAAAAGGTGATGGTAAAAATAAATTTAGAATGAAATTCCTATTAGGAAAATAATTTTCTGATTGAAAGAAACCGTCATACATTACATTATCTTGAACCTTAAATGTTTCATAATGAAAAGGTACATCTATTTTTGCATTAGGAGGATTACTTATTCTTGGCCATTGAAATTTATTAAATATTTTTAAATAATCAAAAGCATGTTGTAATCCTGGATTATGATGAACATTACCATTTAAATGATTTAAGTTTTGTTCTACATTCCAATATCCTGTTTGGAATTTATTCATCTTACCTTCATATTCAATAAAAGCAATCTGAAACATCATATTTCCTAATCCACCTTTTAATCTACATGTTATCATTTTACATTATTATTTTTCATCATTACTGAATAATCTCTATGCCCATTTACAATATCACTAAAACATGCGCGTTGCCAAGCTAAAGGTGGATGAAATGCATAAGTATTACATTGTGATTGTACATAAGCTCCTAAATATCCATCAACTGCTGTATGGAACCAAGGTTCATCAGCAAGAACTGTATTAATAGCTAAATCATAACACGTATTCTTTATTGCATAACATGTTGTAGTTATCATTCTTTTTGCTTTTACAAGATGTTGTGATATTTTTTCTGGTTTATAAACACCACCACGAGTTTCATGAATTCCTCCTAGATATAATAAATCCCAATCTGAAGGAACTTGTTTTACCCTTTCATTAAATATATTTTGTAATTCAGGTATAAAGTCGCAATCATCTTCAATAATTAAAACATTTTTCCAATTATTTTCTTTTGCCATTTTCCAAATGTTAACATGACTAGCCATACACCCAGCCACCCCTCTAAAGACCGTATCTTTAGATCCTAATGGATTATTTTTATTTCTTACATGATTCCATTCCATAGGATTACCATCAATAGCAGAATACCTTTTTACATTCAATCCTATTTTTCTAAATTGTTTTAAAGAATGATCCCACCTATCTTTTCTCCTATCTAAATTTATACAAATTATTTTATCAAAGTAAGTATTTAAATCCATTATACAATATTTTTATCTCTCATCATTTTTGAATAATCTCTATTCCCATTTTGAACATCACTAAAACTGGATCTTTGCCAAACTAAAGGAGGATGAAAACAATATGAATTAGTATTAGGTTGAATTCTTGCAGCTAAATAAGCATCTACTGCTGTATAAAATTCAGGTTCTTTTTCTAAAATTGTATTGATAGCATAATCATAACAAGTATTTTTAATTGCATAACATGTCGTGGTAACTAATCTCTTACATCTTAATACATTAGGTGCAACATGTTTAGGAACAAATAAACCTTTACGAGTTTCATGAACTCCACCAAAATATAAAATATCCCAATCATCTGGTACATTTTTTATTTGCTCATTAAAAAGATTTTGTACATTACCAATAAAATCACAATCATCTTCAACAATTAAAACATTTTTCCAATTATTTTCTTTTGCCAATTTCCAAATGTTAACATGACTTGCCATACATCCAGCTGCACCATCCCATGATTGCGGTTTAATTTGATTTAATGTCTTTCCATCAGGTACATATTTCCATTCCATTGGATTACCATCAATAGCATAATATCTCTGAACATTAGTTATCCCAGCCTTTGCAAATTCTTGTGTTGCTTGTTTCCATCTATCAGGCCTTTTGGCTAGATTTATACAAATAATTTTATCAAAGTAATCTTGGATCATTTTATTTAGTATTTACTTCGTGTTTAAATCTTCGGCTAGCTTGAAAATGTTCAATAACAGGTTTAGCATTAGGATACATTTTTTTCATACTATCAAATATAAATGTATACTCTGGAGGTAAATTATTTACTTTAAAACTAGAGTCTTCTTTTTGTATTTGTTGAATAACCGTATCTAAATTCCACTGTTCCATCCTACTAGTTTGATTTCCTTCCTTTATATTGACATCTCGCCATAACCTACATAACCTTTGTGTCTTATGGTTATTAGCCATATAAATAGTTCCACTTAAACATTCATTTTTTCTCCATCTAAAATCTTGCCATCTTACTGCAATATCACAATCATAATTTTTAAATAAAATTGGAACACGGTGCATAACAGCATCACAATCAATATAAAGTAATCTATGATTAGGATATTTTAATAACATATCTAACATAAAACCTGCTTTAAATCTTGTATTAGCTTGCCAATTACCTAAACTATTTACACCTACTATATCTTTAGCCATTCCTAATTTTGTTAAAGAATGTATTAAATTTAAAGCTTCTTCTTCATAAGGAGTATTAACAGTATAATAACCTACAACCATAAGATCA
>Ga0315315_10000283_pt1 | contig 40353 bp, 27 predicted proteins | sample M140m3416metaG_FD_203699 | JGI IMG/M metagenome (GOLD analysis project Ga0315315, IMG submission 203699) | Ammonia-oxidizing marine archaeal communities from Monterey Bay, California, United States - M1 40m 3416 | ecosystem: Environmental > Aquatic > Marine > Intertidal zone | place: USA...
TTGCATCAGCGCATCGATTCATAATTTCTTTCAGCAACGCGACTTTCTCTACATCAATACGCCAATCATCACCACCAGCGACTGCGAAGGTGCCGGAGAGATGTTCCAGGTCACCACTCTGGACCTGGAACAACTGGCGAAACTCCAAACGGAAATCGACTGGAAGCAGGACTTCTTCAGTAAGCCAGCTTCGCTAACAGTGAGTGGGCAGCTGGAAGCCGAAACTTTCGCCACATCGATTGGGGACTGCTATACCTTCAGCCCAACCTTTCGCGCCGAAAACAGCAACACAACACGACACCTCGCTGAATTTTGGATGGTCGAACCGGAAATGCCGTTCTACGAACTCACGGACAACATGGATCTGGCAGAGATATTTATCAAGACGATCGTTGGCAATACCCTGGAACAATGCCCGGACGATATGGAGTTTTTCAATCAGCGGATCGACAAAACCGTGCTGGCTACGCTGGCGAACATCCGCGATAGCGAATTCATCCGGCTCACGTACACGGAAGCTATCGAGCTGCTGCAGTCATCCGGTAAATCATTTGAATATCCTGTTGAATGGGGCATCGACCTGCAAAGCGAACACGAACGATTCCTGACAGAAGAACACTTCCAACAACCCGTGATTCTGTTCGACTATCCTCGCACAATTAAGCCATTCTACATGCGTTGCAACGATGACGACAAAACAGTTCGTGCAATGGATGTGCTGGTACCTCGCGTGGGAGAAATCATTGGCGGCAGCCAGAGAGAAGAACGATTAGACGTGCTGCTCGGGCGCATCGAAGAATGCGGCATGAATCCGGATGACTACTGGTGGTATACCGACCTGCGGCGCTACGGCACAGTGCCTCACAGCGGATTTGGTCTGGGACTGGAACGAGCCGTCCAACTGGTTACTGGCATGACCAACATTCGCGACGTCATCCCGTTTCCCAGAACTCCGGGGCACGCAGAATTTTGACGAAGCGAACATCACCTGTGTTGACTTCACTGCTGGTGCAGTCGGCCCAGCACTAAATCAGACCAGCTGTACTCACGTCTGTCAGCATTAATGCTCGTGCTCCACTCTACTGACAGAATATCTGCAACACAGTCCGGCTCAGCCTGTGCAACACGGACATACGATATTTTTCTGAACCTTTTTTAGCAAAAAGAAGAGCGTATTTGCCGCGAATCTTTAGCGGCCGCACGTCCGGTTCGGGACGCGCGGGATCCACGCGTTGACGTTTCGTGGCCAGGTTTTCATTCCGGGTGCAGGACAACAACCCAGAATCTACATTGGAATTTACAATGCGGGAATCGGTTTTTGATGAAAATGAAACTATCACAATCCACCGCCGAGGACCCCGAATGAGACGTGCAGTATGACGACTTCAAAATCTCGCCCAAAAGCAATGCTGTTTGTAAATCATTCTATACAGATTTCTCACAGCGAGTTTGATTTCACATATGCGCGCAGCAGCGGCCCTGGCGGACAAAATGTCAACAAGGTCAATTCCAAAGCGATCCTGCGATGGAATGTTCAACGAAGCCCATCGCTGTCCGCAGCCGTACGTGAACGTTTTCTGACTCGCTATGCCGCAAGACTCACCAAAGATGGTCACCTGATATTGCAAAGCCAGAAGTATCGGGACCAACCTCGCAATGCAGAGGACTGCATCGAGAGGCTGCGGCGATTGATGCTGGACATCGCCACCGCACCGATCAAGAGGCGTCCTGCCAGGCGTTCGCGAGGTTCAACAGAACGACGACTGCAAAGCAAAAAGGCAAATTCGGACCGCAAGAGGAATCGCCGCAAACCAACTTGTGATGACTAACCGAGTTGCCTCATTTTCGCCAGCCCTCGTCGAGTTGCCCAGGCTCTCCACGCAAACAGGAATCGCAAACCAATCCGTGAAAACAGCAACTGAGAACGCACGCCACGCCAACCCGTGTAATGTTGATACTCAATCCGATCAACAACGGCGGTTTCCCTGTCGGAAACTCGTTCGAATGTATGACAGTGAACCCACGACCTGATCGGCCCGGCGGCCTGAGTATCTGTAAAGCCGGTTGGGCCCACGTTGCTGTGAACCGCCTTCCAGTAGATTGGGATTGGCCCCATCCACATTGTGAACTCATTGATCGAATCATTCGCCAGCGGTTCCTGAAGGTGAATCTGCAACAGCATCCCCGGAGGAACGAGGCTTCGAAATGCTTCTGCCGCACCGTGGAACCGAGCCACTTCAGCAACCGAAGCGTTCACAACAAAGCTGTGTTCGAATGTACTCACGTAGATTTCCTGATCATCTTGTTATCGGTGTACGGCTTGGCCTTCGAAGTCAAATCAGCTGCGCACAATCGTGCTGCCTGTTCAGATTATTGCTCAGAAATGCGATAGCGGCGAACTCAGTGGCCTACAGATCGTTGAGTTTATTTGTGAGTATGCAAATAGCAGCACTTTTAATTAGTCAGATCCCTGCATTTTCCATGGCCATTATTCTTCACCCTGACGAAAGTACTCGGGCCGCCCAAACTTAAACGCCATCCGTAGCAGCTTGAGGGGGCTACATAGTCGCTCGTTGGGTTTCAGAGGCTGTATTCAATGGACCACGGTGCCCGTTGAATAATTCGATTTCCGTGTGAGATTCCGTGACAACGCGTTCAGCTGCTCTTCGACCAAACAACCAGAATAATGCGGGATGGACACAGAAATCCAGCATTGTTGAACTGATGAGCCCACCAAGAATCACAGTCGCAACCGGGTACAGAATTTCTTTGCCCGGTTCACCGGCAGCAAGAACCAGTGGAACCAGCCCAATGCCGGATGTTAAAGCTGTCATTAGCACAGGAGCCAGGCGCTCCAGCCCCGCCCGAATGATCATCTTCTTCGTCCAGCTTTCGCCTTCATACTTCACAAGATGCAGGTAGTGATTGATCAATAGGATACCGTTGCGTGACGCAATTCCGGTCAGCGAGACAAATCCAACGGTGGCGGCAATTGTGAGTGTCTGGCCGCTCAGTACGAGAGCCGCGACCGCGCCAATAAACGCCATTGGGAGGGCGGCCATGACCTGAAACGAAAGGTTGACCGAGCGGAACATTGTGAACAGAGTCAGAAAGACTCCCAGCATTGACAGGGCAAACAGCCCACCGATGATCCGATTGGCTTCCTGCTGAGTTTCAAACTGCCCGCTGTATTCAACAAAATAACCGGCCGGCAACGAAGCGATGATGGGGGCCAGCTGAACCTGAATATCTTCCACGACATCGACCACTCCACGTCCGGACACATTCGCCTGAAGGACAATGCGCCGACGAACACTTTCCCGGTTCACCGTATTTGGTCCGCCAGATTCGTAAATACGCGCGACAGCCTCAAGGGGAATCCGAGCTTTATCCGGTGTATCGATTGATAGTCGTCGCAACAGATGGAGGTTTTCTCGATAGTCCTCGGCCACGCGAATCAGCAGATCAAATGTTCGCTGGCCGACTAAGACTTCAGAGGCGACCTGACCGTTCATTGATGTTTCAATGAATTCGTTAACTTCAGCCGGCCTCAATCCATAGAGGAGGAGTTTGTCGCGGTCCAGTTCAATCCGGAGTTGAGGGATAATGACCTGGGGCTCCACCAATGGGTCTTTGACACCAGCAACCCTCTGCATCGCCGTCTGCATTTCCTGAGCCTTGCGTCGCAACTCGTCGAGATCATCGCCGTAGAGCTTAATCCCAATCTGCGCCTTGACTCCGGAAATCATGTGCGAAATCAAGTGTGCAATTGGTTGCTCGACAGCTGTCACTATTCCCGGAATGTCAGCCATCGCTTCGCGAATTTCTTCCAGCTGGTCTTCTCGAGTGCGAGGCGATTGAGCGTCCAGCTCCAGAATGTACTCACTCATGTGAACACCTTCTGCATGTTCATCCAATTCTGCCCGCCCAGTCCGTCGAACGAAACGGGTGACGTCGTCGATTTCCCGCACGCGAGCTTCTACTCGACGATTGATTGCAGCAGATTGCGCCAGTGAAGTACCTGGCTGCAAGATGACATTCAGCTGCATCGACCCTTCGTTGAATGGTGGTAGTGGATCGCGTTCCAGATTGACCAGAAAGATCGCCGCAATTCCGACGAGAGCCACGGTGACTACTAGATTCAACCGTGGAAACATCAGGCTAAACCGAATGACCTTGTCAGCGCCCCATTTCAGAACGCGAAGAACGAAACCATCCTGTGCATGTTCTGTGAGTTTTACATTGCCAAGTAACCAGTAACACAGCACAGGAGTCACAGTGAGCGATACAACAAGTGACGACAGAATTGAAACGATGTAGGCAATCCCCAACGGGACGAACAGGCGGCCCACCATTCCGGTGAGAGCAAACAGAGGCATAAACACCAGGATAACGAGCATCGTGCCATACACAGTGGAATTACGAACTTCGATGCTTGCCTTGTAAACGACCAGCAACGGATGGACCGAATTCTCGCTCCGGCGATTCTCCTTCAGTCGCCGGAAAATATTTTCAACGTCGACAATCGCATCATCGACGAGTTCACCAATCGCAACCGCCAAACCACCCAGTGTCATGGTATTGATGGACAGGTCAAAGAATGCGAATACGATTGCTGTCATCAGCACAGACAACGGAATCGCAGTGAGTGTGATGAAGGTTGTACGGAAGTTCATCAGAAACAGAAACAGGATCACAACAACCAGAATTCCTCCGTGAGACAGAGCTTCCGAAACGTTATCGATCGCTCGATCAATGAACGATTTCTGCATGTACATCGGTTCGATACGAAGTCCATCAGGAAGTGTCTCCTGCAGGTCCTGGATCGCCGCCAGACAATTGTCAGTTACATCGCGAGTGTCAGCACCAGGCTGCTTATTGATTGTGAGAACAACAGCAGGGCCACCGGAAAAATGGCCATCTTGACCCCGCATGAACGCAGAGCTGTCACCCCGTTTCACCTGAGCTCCTTCCGCGACTTTTGCAATCTGCCCGAGTGCGACCGGAAGTCCCTCACGAATAGTGACGACCACCTTTTGCAGATCTTCTATGGACTGGACTCGGCCAAGCGCTCGTACCAGCAATTCGCTGGGCCCCTGTTCATCCAAATATCCGCCGGTACCATTTTGATTACTGTCCTGAACAGCCTTTTTGACTTGCTGCAATGACACACCATATCGAAGCATCGCGTCAGGATCGACAAGCACCTGGAACTGCTTTCGACCGCCACCCATCGTAAAGACCTGCGAAACTCCCTGAATCGTGAGTAACCGCTGACGCACAACCCAGTCGGCCAGGGTGCGCAATTCGAGAGCATCGGTCTCCTTGTTTTCGCTCCACATGCCCAGCATCAGAATCTGCCCCATGATGGACGAAATCGGTGCAAGTGATGGATTGACACCTTCGGGCATGCGTTCCTGAATCAGCTGCAGCCGTTCATTTACGACCTGCCGGTCGTTGTAGATATCGGTCCCCCAATCGAATTCAACATAGACAACAGAAATCCCCACGCCCGAAGAACTGCGCACCGCCTGCACACCATTTGCCCCATTCATCGCGGTTTCGATGGGAAACGTGACGAGAGTCTCCACTTCTTCAGGGGCCAACCCAGGTGCTTCGGTCATGATGACCACACGAGGACGATTCAGATCCGGGAACACATCAATCTGAACGTGCATCCCCTGCCAGGCACCGTAACCGGTCATGATCAGAGCAAGTGCAATGACGAGAATTCGTTGCTGCAATGCGCATCGAATAATGGTGTTTAACATGCAACCGGTTTTCTAGTGGCTGTGGCCGGCATGAGGATCGGGGCCGCCACCTGATTTATTCTTCAACGCCATCTGCATCTGATGAGCACCTCTGATTGCAACCAAGTCGCCAGGAACCAGTGATCCGTCGCCAGCAATCACGACGGAGTGCTGATCGCGGTATTCCACATGCACGGAAACGCGATCGAAATGCTTACCCTTCTGCTGAAAGACGAAGAACTCGGCTCCGTCTCTGGCGACCGCATCGACAGGCAACACAATTCGCTCCGGCCATTCCTTCACCGGGATTCGTAACTGCAAACGCTGACCAGGAAAATACTTCCATTCTACAAATCGGTGTTCGCCCTTTACTCGATCACTCGTAACTTGATTGGGAAGCTCCACGTAGAAATGCAATGCTCGTGAGTCCGTGTCAATTTCGTTTGCCAAGTAAGCGATTTCGAGGCCAGTGATGGTGTCATCGGAAGCATCGCTCTGCTCAAGCACAGCATCAATTTTCCAGCCATGCTGTGATGCCTGATGCAACACGTTGATGTCGTATTCAAACGCCATGCCCTCGATGTAGAGCTCACTGAAGTCCGTCAAAACGCACAGTGTTTCTCCCGCGTTGACCGATTGCCCCTTATGAACTTTCAAATCCTGCAGAATGAGAGGTGCCGATGTTGAAGCCGATTCCTCATCGGATGCCTTATTCTCCGACACAAATCCGGCTGGCCGAAGAATCTTTTTTGTAAGCTTCAATTCGTCATCCCGGTGGTGATCCGGCCAAGGGGCAAACATCTGAAGTTCTCGAAGCAATCGCCGAGTCTTCACGATCTGGTCCACCTGCTGATCTGACAATCCGTGTAAACGCAGCGCTTCTCGCTGAGCCTGCAGTAACGCTGTCAGCTTGCTTTCGGCATACTTTCGATCGAGCAGCAGTTTGCCGGCAATTGCCCCACTCGTAATTTGCTCCAGTCGAGCGATCTCACGTTTTTCGACATCAATTTCTCCCAGTGTCTGGACGAAATTCGTCTGCGACTGAACGAGATCTTCGTGAGTCAGCCGAATCCGGAATAATAATGTTCCCGGCTCAACAGCCTCTCCCTCAACCGCATGAACGTGAGTGATCGCACCAGTCATCGGTGTGGCAACCTGCAGACGAGTACGGCCCGGTTTTTCGGCGATAACCGCAGGAACCGTAATCGTTTTGCGGAAGACTTCCAGCTGAATGGGTCGGATCGATTGTTCGGTGAGCCCGATATTCCGCATGGCCTGATCAGATAGCTCCAGTGAGGTTGTATCGTCATGACCGGCATGCGATCCATGACCACGACCTTCATGATCGTCGTTAGCAGCTTTACTCTGAGAATGACCATGGCCAGCAGACGAATCCGGTTCAGCACGAAACATGACGATCATCGCTCGAACCTGGCTGCCCACTGCCGGAAGCCATCGATTACGTGTGACCAGGCTAATGGCAACGGCAGTAATTATTATGGCTGGCCAGATCCACTTGCGCAGACTCTGTATTTTTGATCGGGTCATATTAACGTCCCGCACTTAAAATTTTGATTCAAAAAGTGGCTCTGATTCCGCACAGATGTGCAGCGGATCAGGCAGGCCAACACGCGGAAGCAGAGGTCCATCGTATGAGAACAGCGGTGAGCAGGATCGATTGCAGAAGCACCAGGCTTCACAAGCCGAGCTCTCGGCAACCGACTGTTAGAGCAACCAGGCCTGCATTATTGCGCGCACGGCCTTATGCGATTTCTGCCACGGCGAGACTGGAGATTCGCCAGTGGCGAACAGGACGCGGCTCAGCTCAGCCGCATCGTCTTGAACGATCGTTACCGTAGCCACAGCCAGTTGAATGCTAAAATCTGTACGGGCAACTGAAAACATCCAACAACCGGAATCTTCACACGCTTCATGGCCGGAATGGTTGTCACTTAATACATCTTTTGATGCATCTTCACCGACCAAATTCGAAGTGCTCGAATGATGACCATGGACACAGCACGCGTGACCATCATCGCCAACCGTTGCTACCACTGCTTCTTCCGCTTCCGCATGTCCAGCTCCACAACTGTGCGAATGATGCCAACAGCACCCAAACACTGAATGAGTCAGGATAGAAACTGTTGTCAGGCTGGAAAAAATGAGGTTCATGATCGTTCACATGCCGGAACAGAAATGCCTCTCACACGAGACGCCGGTTGGTGTATACCGAAATTCGGCAAAAACAGCGACAGGACTTTCGGCATCTGCGATGGTGCGTCAGTCAGCACAGACGCATTTTGAATACCACAACACCTTCCATGGACAGTATTCGATGTAAACTCTGTACATGTATACCTTTTCGTAAACAGAGATACCTGCCTGAGTGATTGAAACACGGACTTCAATCGGACATCTCTGTTGTCACTTTTAAAACAGTAGTCTGACAACTTGATCCCGGTGTTCTGTATCAGAATTACATCACGATGAAGTCAAACCAATTGTGATAGGCGATTCCGCAGGCAGAAGCAGTGACACCCGTGTTCTTGTGGGTTGAAGAAATCAAAAAAACGTCCGCATCGATAACGTCGAGTTCTTCAGACGCTGGGCTGTCTCGCCGAATTTTTGGCACAATGCTGTCCTGAATGCAGGAACACCATGGGTCAACCTCCAACGTCACCACCGCCGAGACTCACCTGTTGTCGTTTTGGATGGCTGAGAAAATCGAACGCCAGCGTGAATGCACTCGAAATCACTATGCTCGCGAGAACTGAAGCTACACAGCCTGCTATGCCTCAACCCAAAATCACTCAAACCGAAGGGACCCGCCTTAATCTTTGGTGAAGACGAAACCATCGGCTGTAGCGTCGATCTGAATTGAATCGCCCTCAACAAACCGTTCCGATAGAAGTTCATTCGCCAGCGCATTCTGCAAACGCTGCTGAATAACCCGCTTGATGGGACGCGCACCGTACGCAGGATCGTATCCTTCTGTGGCAATCAACTGACACGCGTCGTCGCTCACAGCCAGTATATAGCCCGCCGTTTCCATTTGCTTCTGCAAACGAACGATCTGCAACTCAACGATCTCTCGAATCTCTCGACGGCCCAATGGGTGAAACACAATGATTTCGTCGACTCGGTTGAGGAATTCGGGCAGAAACTCTCGACGAAGTGCTTCATCTACAGCGCTGCGAATCGACTCATGCTCATTCGATTCTGCCATCTCCATAATCATCTGGCTGCCGATATTGGATGTCATCACGACGATCGTATTCGTGAAGTCCACCGTGCGGCCCTGCCCGTCAGTCAGTCGTCCGTCGTCGAGAACCTGTAGCAATACGTTAAAAATGTCGCGGTGTGCTTTTTCGATTTCGTCTAGCAGAATCACACAGTACGGATTCCGACGCACCGCCTCTGTCAATCGACCGCCTTCTTCGTATCCGACATACCCCGGCGGCGCACCGATAAGTCGAGCAACCGAATGTTGCTCCATGAATTCACTCATATCGATTCGCACCATGCTGCGATCATCGTCAAACATGAATTCCGCCAACGCTTTGCACAGCTCGGTTTTCCCCACTCCTGTCGGACCGGGAAAAATGAATGAGCCAATTGGCCGATTTGCATCCTGCATCCCCGATCGAGCACGTCGCACTGCATTGGACACAGCCGTTACTGCTTCGTGCTGATTGATCATTCGTTTGTGGATTTCGTCTTCCATTCGCACCAGTTTTTCACGTTCGCCCTGCATCATGCGAGCCACTGGTATTCCGGTCCACAAGCTCACCACGCTGGCAATATCTTCCTGAGTAATATCTTCGCGCAGCAGACGATCCTCCAGGCTGTCTGCCAATTCCAAAGATCTGGCTTCCAGCTGCAACAGCTCTTTCTCCTTTGTTTTCAAAGCCTTCTCAGCGTCAAACGCTTCCTGAAAATCTTCGTTGCGATTGGTTTGCTGTGCCTGAGAAAAAGCTCGCGTATAAGCAGTCCGCAGCTGTTCGATTTCTTCTTTAAGAGGTCGCAGACCGGACAGAACAGATTTTTCCGCCTCCCAGCGAGCCTTAAGCTGATCTGTTTCTTCTTTGCTTTCCGCGATTTGCTTCCGCAACTCATTCAAGCGAACACGGCTGTCGTCGCTGCTTTCGCGTTCCAATGCTGTTGCTTCAATTTGCATTCGCGTAAGTTGACGTGTGGCTTCATCAACTTCGGATGGCATCGAGTCTATTTCCATCCTTAACCGACTGGCTGCCTCATCGATCAGATCGATGGCTTTGTCGGGCAGAAATCGATCGCTGATATAGCGATCCGCCAACGTGGCAGCGGAAATAATAGCGTCGTCCGTAATGCGAACACCGTGATGAGTTTCGTAGCGATCCTTCAGCCCACGAAGAATTGAAATCGTGTCTTCTACGGCAGGTTCCTGAACCACAACTGGCTGAAAACGCCGCTCGAGTGCCGCATCTTTTTCAATGTATTTTCGGTATTCATCCAGAGTCGTCGCCCCGACACAGTGCAGGTCACCTCGAGCGAGTGCCGGCTTCAGCAGGTTGGACGCGTCCATGGCCCCTTCGCTGGCTCCAGCTCCCACCACAGTGTGCAACTCATCGATGAACATGATGATCCGGCCGTCTGAATCCTGTACTTCCTTCAATACAGCCTTGAGCCGATCTTCGAATTCACCCCGAAACTTAGCTCCGGCAATCAACGCACCCATATCAAGTGCGAAGACCACCTTATCTTTGAGGTTCTGCGGAACATCACCCAAGACGATACGGTGTGCCAGCCCTTCAATGATGGCGGTTTTACCTACACCGGGCTCACCGATTAAAACCGGATTATTCTTACGCCGTCGAGACAACACCTGAATGACTCGCCGGATTTCTGTATCACGACCAATAACCGGATCGACCTTTCCGTGGCGAGCCAGTTCAACCAGATCACGTCCGTACTTTTCGAGCGCCATAAATTTATCTTCCGGATGAACATCCGTCACCGTTTGATTGCCTCGAATTTCCTTAAGTGCGGCAATAGCTTCCTTCTGATCCACGGAGTGCATTTCAAGAAGGCGTTGAGCCTGATCGTCTACCTGAGTTAAAGCGATGAAGAGATGTTCGGTAGAAAGAAATTCATCCTTCATCAAACGTGCCTGCGCCTGCGCCGCATTGAGAACCTTCACCGTCTCTGGCCCTACACCTGCGGACTCTGTGCTGCCGCTGCTTTGAGGCAACCGGTCCAGTTCGCCATCAACGATTTGCGACAAACGCGCCTTGTCGGCGCCGATTCGGTGCAGTAACGGTATCACAATGCCATCAGATTCATCCAGCAAAGACCTTAGTAAATGCAGTGGCCGCAGGATGCGATGCTGTCGCGATTCTGCCATTTCCTGAGCACCCTGAATGGCCTGCTGAGCTTTAACCGTCAGTTGTTCGGGGTTGAATGTCATGATCGGCTCCTGCTGTGAATGGAGTTATCGACTTTCAGTTGATGAATAACGGCAGCGCGCAACGGGTGCTGTGTAAAAGGCCAATGTAAAAAACCGGGCATCGGCAGACGGACATCTCGTTCCGTCTGCCGACCTTCGACCGAAGAATCAGTGCCTGCCATGGAATGTGGCAGTTGAAAAATCCACGCGAAACGACTCTCTTAGGAGCCAGTGAACAACCTACGACCCGGTTCTATAAACCTTCCATGCATAGATTGTTCGCGGACATCCAGAATGTTGACTACTCTTTCTTCTCGAAGTCAGCGTCAATAATGTCGTCGTCACCCGCTTCAGCCGTTGTGCCAGCAGTTTCAGGAGCACCTTCAGCCTCTGCCGCTTCGGCCGCAGCCTGCATATGCTGATACAACGCCTGACTCGCCTGTGCCAGTTCCTCCAGAGCACTGGTAATCGCGGCAGCATCTTCACCTTCGGCTGCAGTCTTTGCTTTTTCACAGGAAGCCGTGATGGCCTCTTTCGAACCAGCATCCAGCTTGTCTTCGTGCTCTTTCAACGTCTTTTCTGTTTGATGAACCAGCGTTGACGCTTCGTTTTTAGCTTTCGCCAGTTCTTCCTTCTGCTTGTCTTCATCGGCGTGAGCTTCCGCATCCTGCTTCATACGATCGATTTCTTCGTCCGATAGACCACTCGACTGCTTAATCTGAATGGAGTGTTCTTTTCCGGTCGCTTTGTCCTTCGCCGAAACGTTCAGAATTCCGTTCACATCGATATCGAACTTCACTTCGATCTGAGGAACGCCACGAGGAGCCGGTGGAATATCTGATAAATCAAACTGGTCCAGCAGACGGTTGTCTGCCGCCATCCGGCGTTCTCCCTGGAAAACTCGCACAGTCACTGCCGGCTGATTGTCTGCCGCCGTTGAAAACGTTTCGGACTTAGTCGTTGGAATCGTCGTGTTGCGTTCGACAAGCGATGTCATGATGCCGCCTTCGGTTTCGATCCCAAGTGAAAGAGGCGTGACATCCAGCAGGACAACGTCTTTGACATCGCCTGAAATGATTCCTCCCTGAATAGCGGCTCCCAACGATACCACTTCATCCGGATTCACACCCTGGTGAGGATCCTTGCCGAACATTTCCTTGACGAATGCCTGCACTTTGGGAACTCGAGTTGAGCCACCAACCAGGACCACTTCGTTGATCTGCGATGGATCCAGTTTGGCGTCTTTAAGAGCACTCTGGACGGGATTACGACAACGCTCCACGAGCGGATCAATCAATTCCTCAAATTCTGCTCGAGTGATCGAGAGCTGCAGATGCCGTGCTCCGGCTGCATCCGCCGTGATGAACGGCAGATTGATATCAGTTGTCTGCTGAGTCGACAATTCCTTCTTGGCCTTTTCTGCGGCTTCACGCAAACGCTGCAATGCCATTGGATCACTACGCAGATCGATCCCATCTGTCTTTTTGAATTCACCCGCCAGGTGATTAATCAGGACTTCATCGAAATCATCACCACCAAGATGCGTGTCCCCGTTTGTACTCAATACTTCCACGAGTTCATCACCGACTTCAAGGATGGATACGTCAAAAGTTCCACCGCCGAGGTCGAAGACAACGATCTTCTCCTCGTTTTTCTTTTCGAGTCCGTAGGCCAAAGCCGCTGCCGTCGGCTCGTTGATAATTCGAGAGACTTCCAAACCGGAAATCTGCCCGGCATCCTTAGTTGCCTGTCGTTGCGCATCATTGAAGTAAGCCGGAACGGTAATAACCGCTTTGTTGACCGTGTGTCCCAGATAACTTTCAGCCGCCTGTTTCAGCTTCCGCAGGATGAGAGCTGAGATTTCCGGAGGAGTATGCCCTTCGCCGGAAACATCAACAGAGACATAGTCGCTGTCTCCGCCAACAACGTTGTATGGAACAATCTTCTCTTCCGACTGCACTTCATTGTGCCGACGGCCCATGAAACGCTTGATCGAATAGATCGTGTTGGTGGGATTGGTAACGGCCTGCCGCTTCGCCGGATCACCGACGAGCGTTTCACCCTTGTCTGTGTATGCAACCACACTGGGAGTCGTCCGCGCGCCTTCCTGGTTGGCGATCACCTTAGCCTCACCGCCTTCCATGATCGAAACCACAGAGTTCGTTGTTCCCAGGTCGATTCCAATGATCTTTTCACCCTGCATGATTCAGTACTCCCAAGACTCAGTTTGCAATTCAGTTGTTATTTGGATTCCGGCAAAACTCACTGACTAAACAGATTTTCACCATCTCATAATGCTCTTTGGAGGCGCTCCATCCCTTGAGCGACCGCTTCCTGGCAACGCTGCATAGAAACCTGCAGACTATCGCTGACCACGTTAGTAGCATCCTTCGTGCCGAAACCCATACGGATGCCACAAGTCATTTGATCTAAACGACTTGCAAACTGCCTAATTGCAGTTGCCTCAACAGCCCTTGCCAGACTGGCAGTGTCGTGTTACACGTGAGACCCAACCGGGAGTGCCATATTGACGCTCGCCGTTCGCAAAAGTCTCTCGTCACTTTGGCAGTTAAGCCAGACCAGTCATACTGACGCAGTCAACTAAACCACTTGATCAATAGCATTTAGGTGCGTAGGCACGAACCGAATACTACACTGCCTGTCACTCATTTTAGGGACTTATTAAACATCCCACTCAGAGCCACCTGACTGTTTGGCCGCTTCTTTGACCACATCTCCTGCCAGCGACAGATTATCACCATGGCGAAAAAAAAAACGACTCCACGAACCGCTTCCACTAAAGCCTCCACGAAGAAGGTTGCCAGAAAGAAGACGGTGACAAAAAAAACACCACCTGGAAAGACAACACGAACAAAGTTGGCAACAGCTTCCTCGGCGCCCAATCCAAAGAACAAACCACACGCTTCTGGTGATCGACTGGGTGAGGTTGACCGACAACTGGTTGAGTTACTGAACGAACGAACCGAGCTGTTTATAAAACAGACGCAACGGTCAGAGGCCCCCACAAAGGCAATGTTTGACGTCACCGACGAAACTCGCCTTTGGAAACGGCTGGAGAAATCAAACACAGGCCCGCTCGACAACGAAGAACTGAAAGCCGTTTTCCGCACAGTACTCAGTGCCAGCCGTCAACGAATTCGGCGTACTCGCATCGCGTACCTGGGTCCAGCCTACAGCTTCACTCACCTTGCTACGATTCATCGATTCGGCCAATCAGCCGACCTGGTCCCTGTCAGTACAATTGCCACCGTCTTCGACGAAGTGAACCGAGGGCACGTCGACTTCGGGCTGGTGCCAATCGAAAACAGCACGGACGGTCGAGTTGTGGACACTCTTGACATGTTCACTCGACTACCACTGCGAATTTGTGGTGAGATTCAGTTGCACGTTCACCACAACCTACTGGCTCGATGCGATCGTAGTGAAATCAATGAGATCTACAGCAAACCACAAGCATTATCTCAATGCCGTGACTGGCTGGCCCGCAACATGCCTCATGCACGCCTTATCGAAGTGACCAGCACTTCCACAGCTGCTCAGCTGGCCCGTGAAAAACCGGGAGCCGCAGCAGTCGCCAGCAAGCAGGCCGCTGTACAATACGAAGTTCCAATCGTTGCAGAAAACATCGAAGACAACAAAAACAACATCACTCGCTTCGCCGTGATCGGAGACACAATCGGCGAAGCCACCGGTTCAGACAGAACAGCCGTACTGCTGCAGATCACACACAAACCGGGCGCTCTCTCCGAAGCGCTAACTGTATTCAAGAAGAGTCGAGTCAATCTGACATGGATTGAATCGTTCCCATTAAGATCGCCGGAATCAGGTTACATGTTCTTCCTCGACTTCGAGGGACACGTGTCAGATCCGAAGATTCACAAGGCCGTGCGAGAGCTGGAAAAAATGGCTGGCCGCCTGGAAATCCTCGGCTCCTATCCACGCAGCGAACCAGCAAACTGACCTGAATCAAGCCCTGGAAATCTAAAGCTGTTGCATGTGACTCACCTGATTAACTGTAGTTTGGGTGCTCGCAGAATACACACAAGGAGCGCATCGTACAAAAGGCCCTTGTGTTGGCGGACATGTCTTCAAAATTGCTGAAGGCCTTGCGACTTACGGGGGGGGACACCCCATGGCAATTGGCGAATGCATCAGACAGTACTCCCCTGCATTAAGGCGTCTGCTGCCTGCTCGCTTACCACACGCGACTGGTTCACAGGTATTTTGTGGAATAGGTCACGCGACACTGGCGGAACTCGCAGTGCTGTACTGATTGCATCGGTTTTCACGATCGCAACATGGGCAAATCCTGCTGTCTGTCGCGTTTTTGCAACGCCTGTCAGCTGGGCAGATGACATGCTTGAGCAGGACTGAAATCGCTTGCTCCATCGGACAGTGCTATCAATGCAATCTCGGCAACTCAATCGCGCCTGTGGTCGCCAGGAGTGGTTTATCCACGCATCCCTGATTCTCGTTGGCTTGCTGGCGTTCTGGCCGACGGTTGGATTTGACTTTGTGAACTGGGACGACCCGTCCTATGTCTGGAACAATCATCTCATCAAAAGCTGGTCACCATCAAATCTGTATGGTGTTGCCACGGAAACTGTCACAAGAAACTACGCTCCACTCACCATTGGCACTCTGCTGGTAGACCATACTTTCTGGAGCATGAACCCCAGTGGATACCATGCAACCAATGTGCTTCTGCACCTCGTAAACGGAATCCTTGTCTTCGTTTTAACACGGCAGCTCACAAGCAACCCGTTCGTCAGCTGGCTGACTGCAGCCCTGTTTCTGGCCCATCCAGTGCAAATCGAAACCGTAGCCTGGATTTCTTCACGCAAGGGACTGGTATCGGCCATGTTCATGCTGGCGGCTTTGATTGTCCGGCTGAAACCGGCCAGCAGCGGCAGCGTGGAGACCCTGAATGGCGCCAGTACCAATTCGGTCGTCGTGACATCAGATGGCGATGCGAAACAGGATCTGTGGTATGCAGTGTGGCTGGGAGCGGCTTTGCTGTCCAAAGCACTGGCCGTTGTGATTCCCCCAATCGTCTTGCTGTACGACGTGATCATCGTTCGGCGCAAATTCAGCGACGCACTGGTACGTCAGGTGATTCCCGGACTGATGAGCCTACTACTGTTGCTCAAGACAATCGCTGCTCAGCATACGGTGCTGGGCGGACTTCGAGGTCATATGGACATGAACCTGTTGCAGATTATAGCAATTGACGTAACCATTCTCTGGCGATACATCGGGATGATGATTTGGCCGGCTGACCTTTGCGTCCTGTACGATCCACCGACTTCCGGAATTGCTGGCACGGTTGCGCTTGCTGCGGCCGGCTGGACAGTATTGGCATTTGCCATCTGGCGGCTGAGACGAAGCAGCCCCATGCTGCTGTGGAGTGCCGTCACATTCCTGTTGCTCCTGCTGCCAGTCCTGAACTTCTTTCCTATCACAACGCTGATGAATGACCGGTATCTTTACCTGCCCTGCATTCTGATCTTCGCAATTGCAGCCAACGGCATCAATCGAATATTCAGCACCCTCACTAAGAACGAAGATGCCCTCACCCGTTCTTTAGCAGTCATGACCCGCTGGGCATTTGGTATAGCTCTGGTGCTCGCGGCTCTGTCAGCTACAACTCGGCACCTGCCCGTCTGGCAGAATTCGTTCACTCTGTGGAACCACGCCATGACACAGGTTCCGCAGCTGCCTGCCGTCCGGATGCAGCTGGCATTGACTCACTACGACAGTGGCCAAAAACGGCAGGCCGTGCGAATCCTGCAGAAGGCAATACTGGAATGTCAGCCCGACAATCGCGATGCAAAACGTATCAGCGATGCAACCAAAACATGGTTGCAGGAACTGAATGACCGCACGGCCGAACGGCCGACTCTGCGTCGATAATCCGACCAAAAAAAAGCCCGACCTTTCATCAAGGTCGGGCTTCTGCCTATTTTGGCTGCTAACCAAATCTCTTCTGCCTAGAAGTCAGGCATGGCCTCACCGTCGTTGCGTGAACCGAGAAGGCGCCAGGTTCCCAGGTCAATACTCTCCGAGATAGTACGTACAGAACCATCCATCAGAACAACGTTCACAATTCCAACGTGATAACCGCGTGACGTTACTGCCGCGTAGGTTGCGCCGGTGCAAGTGGTCGTCTGCTTGTCTTCGCGACAGGAAGTGTAGTCACTCTCGTCAGTGTGAGCTCCAGTGACATTGGAATTCGGTGGAAGCGTTACAGTGAAACCCGTTTGGTGAATGCGTCCATCAACACCTTCTGTATGGCCACTGTTGGATTTGTTGCTTCCTCCCAGAGCAATCAGGGCTTCGACTTCAGCCGGTGTGCCTGGGATTGTATCTGTTCCATTGGAGCCGTCACGGTTGTAAGCCGTGTAGGCTTTCACCTCAGCAAAGCACAGTGTATTGGTCAGCCCGTCCTTGTAGTGCTGAGTGTCATAGGAAACATTCGGCGCAAATGCTCCATTGCCTGGAGTATAATCTATGTTGTGCCAGACATTCCAGGTCCCGGCGTTGTAACCGTAGTTAACGGGATAGTGAATTGGGACACCACCGCTTTTACGTACTCTATCGTTGGGTTCGCTGGGGCACATGAACGTATCAACACGCTGAGATGCAATATCACCATTTGCCGGGTCGTCGTAAGCCAGTGACAGGTCGGCGATACTGTAAAGATTACCCTGTTCCAGATAAGGAAGAATACGGGAATGAATGGACCATTCACCGCCCGGAGTGTTAGAACCTACATCCGAAACGAACGAAGGCGGAAACCCACTAAAGACATCAAGATAGTTATGCAGCGCTAAACCTATCTGCTTCAAGTTGTTCTTACACTTAGTACGCCGAGCAGCTTCGCGAGCCTGTTGTACCGCCGGCAGCAACAGCGAAATCAGAATGGCGATGATCGCGATGACCACCAATAACTCAATGAGCGTAAAACCCTGTTTTTTTGATCGTTTCATAGATCCGTTTCCCCGAGTGAAAGCGTGAGTTTTGCTGGCTAGCTGACTCGGAAGAGTAGATTTGCTGGCGTTCACATGTGTTAAATGAGCAATCTCAGTTGCGACTGAGTCTCAATTTCACTAATGTACCCGCCGAGTCATTATTGGCAAAGCTAACTCGGCCGCAACACAAAGAATTCCCAGAAACTGAAATCATCCTCGCATAACCCCAATACCCACAGCAGCAATCATGTCCGACGACAAAGGCAGAAAACCTAAACAGCGAGAATCTCAGAAACACCCTGTCTCGCAGCCAATCGCTGCTTCCACACTGTTTCAGGGCCGGCATCAGGCGTTAATTGAGCATGAGGGTGAGATCTATCGACTGGTCCTGACCCGAAACAACAAATTGCTGCTGCAAAAGTAGCAACTGGCCCACGAAACTGATTCTCACTTGCCAAAACCCAATTGGTTCTCAGTTCCTTAGCCAGCCGAACCTGCCCGACCTCTACGACGGTTGCGCTTGTGGGAATTCGGCCTGTGCAATGAATCAAGAGGTTGTCCGAGCTGTAAAAAAACTCATGATGGAGGTATTCGAATTTCGCACTCCATCAGAAACGAAGCCTCCATGGCAACTGGCTCTACTAAAACTTCAAGCGCTGTTCCCGACGAACGCGGTCGGTTCGGTGAATTTGGCCGCCGTTATGTGCCTGAAACACTTATGTATGCGCTGGACCAGCTCACCGAAGCCTGGCAGGATGCGAAGAAAGATCCGGAATTCGACCGACAGTTCAAGGAACTCCTGCGAGACTACGTCGGCCGTCCAAACCCGCTGTACTTCGCCGAACGCCTGACAGAACGCTGTGGTGGAGCGAAGATCTATTTCAAACGGGAAGACCTAAACCTCACCGGTGCCCACAAGATCAATAATACGATCGGACAGATCCTGCTGACCAAAAGAATGGGCAAGGGGCGTGTCATCGCAGAAACAGGAGCCGGTCAGCACGGCGTTGCAACAGCAACAGCCTGTGCTCGTTTCGGAATACCGTGTGTCGTCTACATGGGCGAAGAAGATGTTCGTCGGCAAAAACTGAACGTTTTCAACATGCAAACAATGGGAGCTACTGTGCACCCGGTAACAAGTGGATCACGCACATTAGGAGACGCCGTCAACGCTGCGATGCGTGAATGGATGTCTTCCGTCCGCGACACACACTACATACTCGGCAGCGTGGTGGGACCTCACCCGTTTCCAGCGATGGTCCGTGATTTCCAATCCGTTATCGGCACAGAAACTCGGCAGCAGTGTCTGGATCAAATCGGCCGTCTGCCGGATGAGATTATTGCCTGTGTGGGAGGTGGTTCAAATTCTGCCGGCATGTTCTATCCTTTCGTGGATGACACGAAAGTCGCATTAACCGGTGTCGAAGCCGGAGGCCGCGGATCAGAACCTGGCGACCATGCCAGCACGCTCACATGGGGAAAACCAGGAGTGTTGCACGGAAGTTACAGTTACGTCTTACAGAACGATGATGGTCAAACACAGCCGGTTCATTCCATTTCGGCTGGACTGGACTATCCAGGAGTCGGCCCCGAACACGCATACTGGAAAGAAACCGGCCGCGTCAACTACGAATGCGTTTCAGACGACGAAGCGCTCAGTGCATTCGGTACGATGGCACGAACCGAAGGCATCCTGCCAGCCATTGAATCTTCACATGCAATTGCACACGTGCTCAAGATTGCGGCTGACCGGAGCCCCAAAGATGTGATTGTGGTCTGCCTGTCCGGACGAGGCGATAAAGATGTGTATGAAGTTGCACGCCTGTCAGGGCTGGACTTGTAATGACCGACAAAAACAATCACCAAATCCGTATGGAGTCTCTGCTGGCGCACCTGCAGCAGGATATTGAGCAGATCAATAAGTCTCTGACTTATCAAATGCAGCGTCTGCAGGAAATGGATCAGCGGTTCACTCGCATCGAACGTGAACTCGAACTGGTGTCTCAACCCGCAGAAAACCGCGATCCGCAGCAGGAAAAACCACCACACTATTAGACGGGAACACTCGCGTCAGCCGGATAGTGCAATAAGGTTGGCATGCCAAACCGCATGCCATTAATTTTCCTCAATCATGTTCATCTCAGACTATCAACAAGAACGGACATGCCCACCCTTTGCGGCCTGAACACCAACAACCTGTTCGCTCAGACAAGAGTAGAGATAGCAACGGCGGAAGAAGCAGCAGTGGAGGTGGTTTTGGCGAAGGAGCGTGGATTGAAGCCGAGGCGTTTTAAAGAAATCGCTCGAACAGACTGCACGGCTTCCTGCTATCCGTTCTCATCCTGAACGTGAAACGGCAAAGCATCGTTCATCAAATAAAAACAGGCCGCCTGGTAAGCACCGGGCGGCCTGAATGATCAGCCATTGAGCGAATTCAGATGTCAGCCGTGATGCTCGAATTCGCTCCTTTTCATCTCAAACCGCAGTCTTTGCAGTCCCAAGATGACTGCTGAAACTAGGCGTCAACACTCTTGACAGTTGTCACGATCGCAGCAGCAACCTTGTAAGGATCTGCGTTGGAAGCAGGACGTCGGTCTTCCAACCAGCCCTTCCAGCCAGAATCGACAGTTGCGATTGGAATTCTGATAGACGCGCCGCGATCAGAAACACCATAGCTAAACTTGTCAATGGACTGAGTTTCATGGAGCCCGGTCAGACGCATGTCATTGTCATGACCATATACGTCAATATGCTCCTTAATTCGAGGTGCAAATGCCTGACAAATCTTGTCATAGACTTCCTTATTTCCCGCGGTGCGGAGCGACGTATTAGAAAAGTTGGCATGCATACCGGATCCGTTCCAGTCGGTTGCGCCGAGTGGTTTTGGGTGCCAGTTGATAGCCATGCCGTATTTTTCTGCATTGCGTTCCGCCAGATAGCGAGCAACCCAGGCTTCGTCGCCGGCGTTTGCAGCGCCCTTGGCAAAGACCTGGAATTCCCACTGCCCCGCAGCAACTTCAGCATTGATACCTTCAACATTCAGGCCTGCATCCAGACACTGGTCCAGGTGTTCTTCGATAATCTGACGACCGTAGGCGTTCTTGGCACCAACGGAGCAGTAGTAAGGCCCCTGAGGTTCTGGGTAACCGCCTGGTGGGAAACCGAGTGGCAGATTATGTTCCGGATCCCACAGGAAATATTCCTGCTCAAAACCGAACCAGAAATCATCATCGTCGTCATCGATCGTCGCACGACCATTTGATTCATGAGCAGAACCATCTGCATTCAGGACTTCGGTCATGACCAGCCAGCCGTTGACTCGAGCTGGGTCCGGGTAGAGTGCTACGGGCTTCAGCAAACAGTCAGATGCTCCGCCTTCGGCCTGTTCAGTCGAACTTCCATCGAAGCACCACATATCGCATTCTTCGAGCGTTCCACCAAAATCGCTGACTACTTTGGTCTTAGAGCGAAGGCTCTGAGTGGGCTTGTAGCCGTCAAGCCAGATGTATTCCAGTTTTGATTTCGCCATGCTATTCAAACTCCTCCCATACAAACTCAACGCCGTAAGCATTATCGCAATCAAATTGCGCGTACTCAACCTGTTCCGGCTCAGGTTCTTCCTTGTACAGAATCAGTCAGCGGCACCACACACGGTACTCGAATCAGATAATTTCCAACTGAATCTGCGTGAAACAACTACCAAAAGCACTGATAGCTGCCTGCACTTTGAGCAATTCTGCCAAGTCCCGTGGCAGTTATCCGGTCAGAATCAATCAGACCAGACACTCAATGATACTCAGCATTTGGCATACCAATCAAAGCGGAGGGGCCGAAATCGCCGGAAACACTGCGTCTAACCGCAATTGTCATGGCTCTGTTAATCCGTACCAGCGATCTCATCTTGTGGCAGTTTGACAGAAACACCAGAATTTGCCGCTCATTGGCCGACGTTTGCTGCCGGGAAGACAATCCACGGTTACCGCCGTCTGCTAATAGCCAGGTGGGCAGGAATTCCCATCTGACGGAACAATGCATGTAATATGCAGATGGATAACCACTTGCTTCGCCCTAATTACTCTCCCTGGTACATCCTCACATTGCTGATGGTGATGCTGATTTCCGGATGTGCTTCCACCTCCGTGCGGGACATTCCGCGCACAAACGGGTTATTGATTCCATCATCCCAAGTTCATTCCACCTGGGAACAAGCAGTATCGGTTCTGCATCGAAATCATTTCCAGATTGCACGTGAAAGCAAAATGGAAGGCTTAATAGAAACGGAGTATCGAGCTGGAGCCAACATTCTGGAGCCATGGCACCCGGATTCTGTCGGACTGCAGAATCGACTGGAAAGCACCGTTCAATCCACCCGACGCAAGGTCGTGATCTCGTTCGGGCAGAATAATACAGATCAGGTGATGGTCTCAGTGAGGGTTCACAAAGAAATCGAAGACGTCCCCGACCCGACAGCGACTTACGCTGATGGAGCTTCCTCCTCCGAATCGAACGTGTTTGAGCAAGACCTTAATCCGGTTATCGGCCAGCCGTCACCGTCACGCTGGCTGTCCCGAGGGCGCGATCCTCATCTTGAAGCTCAACTAGTCGCTCAAATCCAGGGAACTCGCTGACCGAGGTACAACAATCGAACCCTCGGCAACCGATTTGCATGTGAATTCAGTATCCACAACAATTCTCAACGCTGTAATGAATCACGCAGACGTTCCGGAGAACTGAGCGAAATGGATCACGTAAATGTAGCCCTGATCGGTCTGGGATTTGGTGCCGAGTTTATCCCGATCTATCAGGCTCATCCGAACGCTACGGTCAAAGCCATCTGCCGGCGCAACGAAACCGAGCTACACAAAACAGGTGACCGATTCGGAATTGAAAACCGATTCACCAGCTACGACGATGTTCTGGCCGATCCGGACATCAACTACGTTCACATTAACAGCCCCATTCCTGATCACGCCAGCATGTCCCTGCAGGCGCTCGACGCCGGCAAGCATGTCCTCTGTACGGTGCCAATGGCCACAACGATCGAAGACTGCCGAAAGGTGGTCGAAAAGGTAGCAGACACGGGACTCAAATACATGATGGCTGAGACCGTTGTGTACAGCCGTGAGTTTCTGTTTATCAAAGAGATGTATGACAAAGGCGATCTTGGAAAAATCCAGCACCTGGCAGCGTCGCATCCTCAGGACATGGACGGCTGGCCAAGCTACTGGGAAGAAATGATTCCTATGCACTACGCGACGCATGCAGTGAGCCCGTGCCTGGGACTCACCAACGCGTTGGCAGAATACGTGAGCTGTTTTGGCTCGGGAACCGTGCGCGACGACATCGCTGAAAAATCGGGAAATCGATTCGCGGTCGAATCATGTCACATCAAATTCAAAGACTCCGACCTGTCAGCTCACATTTGGCGATTCCTGTACGATGTTGCTCGGCAATACCGCGAAAGCTTCGACGTTTACGGCACGAAGAAAAGTTTTGAATGGACGTTGACCGAAAACGGGCCCCATGTCATTCACACAGCAAAAAAACCGGAACCCGAGATCCCGGAACTCATTGAAGTCACAGACTACGCGCACCTGCTGCCCGAAGAGATTCGACGATTTACATTGCCCCAGGAAATCTACGATTCACAACACTTGTCGTTTGTTCAGGGTGGTGGACACGGCGGCTCACATCCTCACCTGGTCCACGAGTTTGTGTCGTCGCTGGTGGATGACCGGGACCCCTGGCCGAATGCCGTCACCAGTGCCAATTGGACGTGCGTCGGAATCTGCGCTCACGAATCATCAACACAAGGTGGACAAATTGTACGATTGCCAGACTTCACACTGGGTTAGACTCTTATCGGACTAATCAGACAGTGCTAACCCCTGAGAGCGGGAAGCTCCTGCTGATCCGCAGGCACTATGCGGGCTCCACGATTGCTCGACATGACGGGAGCGTTGTCATTCCGACCTTCACGTCACTCGCGAACTACTGCGGGGACTGAGGTATGAACATCATTCTCTTGCGGCTGACGGCACTTTCTGCAGCTTCCTTGGCTCGTCGCTGAAGCTCTTCCTGACTACGCACGGCCTGCGCCATCGCCTGCACCGGCTCGTAACTGCCATCGGCCAGACCTCGCCGTGACTTTACGTTGTCGTCCAGGCAAAGCTCAAGAAATTCAATCACACGCCCTTTGCAATCGTCGTCCAGAATTGGAATCAACAATTCGACTCGCAGATCCAGATTGCGAGTCATCAGGTCTGCACTGGACATAAACACCAACCGATCACCACCATGATAGAAATAGTAAATGCGAGGATGTTCAAGAAAACGGTCAACCACGCTGGTCACGCGGATGCGATCACTGAGTCCTGGGACCTGAGGCTTCAGACAGCAGATCCCCCGAATGTTCAGCTGAATATCAACACCCGCCTGAGACGCATCATAGAGCGCGCGGATCATCAGAGGATCGGACAGTGAATTGCACTTGATGACAATTCGCGCCTGGTCACCGTTGCTCGCCCTTTCCGTTTCCAGGGAAATCATTTCCAGCAGTTTTTCACGCAATCCAACGGGAGCTGACACCAAACGCGTCAGTTCCAGTAACTGCGAATACCCTGTCACTGCATTGAACCAGGAGATCGCGTCGTTGCCTATCTCCTCGTTACAGGTCATGTAACTCAGATCGGTATATAGTCCGGCAGTTTTCTCGTTGTAGTTGCCGGTGCCAAAATGCACATAGCGGATGAAACCCTCGGGTTCCCGGCGCACCACGATGCACGCTTTGGCGTGAGTCTTCAGGCCGCGAACTCCGTAAATAACCTGAACGCCGGAATACTCCATCCGTTTCGCCCATTCGATGTTGCGGGCCTCATCAAAACGAGCTTTGAGTTCAACGATGGCGGTGATGTTTTTCCCGCTTTCCGCCGCCCTCATCAGACCTTCGACAATCGGACTGCTACGACTGGTACGGTACAGAGTCTGCTTGATCGCGACGACGTCCGGATCATCGGCCGCTTCATTAACCAAACGCACGACGGGGTCGAATGACTCATAGGGGTGTACAAGCAAAAGATCACCGGCGCGTATCACATCAAACATGGATGTTCCCGGTTCAATCCGCGGCGAATCTGCGGGAGCCCAACGTGGATAACGATTGTCACCAAATCCATTGAGGTCAGCCAGAGGCATAAAATCGCCGAAACCCGGCGGACCAGGCACCACATACACATCACTGTCGACGACTCGCAGCAACAACATCAGGAAAGACTGCAGAGCTGTCGTCGCCTGATCGGAAAGTTCCAGTCGCACGCAAAAACTGTTCTTGCGTTCGGCCAGAACATCTTCCATTTCGGCCAACAGGTCAGCTCCATCCTCTTCCCGAACACTGAGATCTGCGTTGCGAGTCATTCGAAACGGCACAGTAGCAATGACTTCTTCACCAGGAAAGAACCGATCAACAAAAAGTTCAATCACGTCTTCGGCAAGAATAAATTCAAATCCGCCCCGTGAGGGAAGAGTGATGAATCGCAAATCTGCCTTACCAAACGGGATAACGGCAAACCGATATCCGCTTTGCCCTTCTTCCGGCGCGAGCTGAACGGCAACATTCAGCGTACGCCCCTGCAACAACGGAAAATTTTCCGGATCATGCACAGCCACCGGAGTAACCATGGAGGAAATCTGTTCGTCAAAGACTCGTTCGACATGTGCCGCCTGATCTTCGGTCAGTTCTGTCGCATGACGACGACAAATGCCAACGTTTGCCAGTTGAGGATCCAGTTCGTTCAGAAAATACTCATACAAATCTGCCATCATTGAATCGACGCGGGCAGACACAGCAGTCAGCTGCTGACTTGGTGTCATCCCTGCGGGGTCAGTGGTGTCGAGGTTACGCCGAATCGCAGTTTGCAGACTGCCGATGCGCACCATAAAAAACTCGTCGAGGTTCGACGCAGCAATCGCCAGAAACCTCAGACGTTCCAGAAGGGGGACATCCGGGTCACGACCCTCGTCCAGAACACGCTGATTGAATTCCAGCCAGCTGAGTTCTCGATTGACAAACTTCTTCGACATTCCCCGGTTACCTCAATTCCCAATCGCCAATTGCACCCGAAAACTGCACCGAAATTCACTCATCTCAAGCATCCTGCCTCAATAGAACACTCATTCCAAATACATCTCGAAACAATTTGGATTCCTGTTGCAGGGCCTGTCCTTCCAGCGACAGATTGCCTGCAGATTCCGGAGCGATAATCACTAAACGTTGTCGCTCCGCGCGACACTGTATGTCATCTATAAGCTGGCTGCGGCCATGATTGAGACTCACTGCCAGCCTCAACATCGCCGCCAACTGCGACATAATAACTCGATTTTTTCGACGCAGTCGGGCGTACGCATCGTGAGACGGCTTCGGAACCGCTCGACGATGATATCTCGCAACCAGAGCCACAAGTTGCTGATCTCCATCGCTTAACCCAAACAACTCACCGTGACTGATCAGATAATATGAATGCTTGTGGTACGCGTTCTGGCTAACGAATAAGCCAGCCTCATGTAATAACGCGGCGATGTACAATATTGTTTCACATCTTAAATCCAGCATGTGAACATCCTGCAAACCACGAAACAACTGCCGCGATAACTCGGCAACATGTTCGGCATGAGCTAAATCGACCAAGTAGCGACGGGCAAAGTCACGAGCCGAATGAATCACCTGTTCGCAGAACTCTTCCGTCCATTCAGATGATCGCAACAAACTACTTAGTAATGCATCACGGAGGTTAAACCGAGTTGCCAAAACATCAGACACACCCAGCATTTGAGCGGCCAGAACATTGGTCATTAAAGCGGGGACCAAAGTCTCAGCCTGTGATAGCTCCACGTGATACCTGATTGCGATCTGATCGACGGTCAGGTTTTGCATTTCACCAGTCAACCGAGCCAGCTCCGTCACTGGCAGGCGCACAATCTGCGATTCGCTCAGGTCACGTTGCAACTCGCGAGCCGCAAACCGCACGTCTCCACCCAGTGCCAGCAGCTCAACGGGTTGCCCTTTCGGAACCGTATCGGAAATCTGTTCCAGTACTCGTTTAATCTGGCCGGTCATGATGTCAGCAGATTGCGACTGAGCTGTTCGGTAATTCTTCAGCATTTGCTGAAGCCTCAACGCTCCTAACCGCCATGACTGGGAGTGCAAAATATCTTTACCCTGCAGAATCAAAACATCGGTGTTCCCACCACCAACTTCTATCAGCATCGTGGTCGCGTCACGTAACTCAGGGCGAGACTGCAGCACAGGCCGCATAGCCAGGTAGGTCACCCGAGCAATTTCCGCGTCGTCAATCTGCTCAACATCGAAGCCGGTTGCCGTGTAGATGCGATCTAAAAACGTCATCCGATTTTGAGCCTCTCGCACAGCGCTGGTCGCCACCACTCGAATATGCTGAGGGTTAGTGCACTGATATTCTTCCAGCTTCCGGCGGTAGATCTTCAGAACATCAACGCACTGTTGCTGGGTATTCTCCTTGATGTCACCAGCGGTAAACGTGTCCTTCCCCAGACTGACACCGTGGACCAGTTGCTCGACCGTCTTCACATGATCCTGTTGGTTCTTGACACCAATGGCCATGCGGATCGCAGATGTCCCAAGCTCAATGACTGCCAAGGGAAATGACGATCTTCCGGCTTCAGAAGCGAAGTCTGGAAAAAGAGGTGGCTGCGTAGACATGAATTGCGGTGAGCGGGCTGAAGAAAAATGGGGCCGAGCCAATTTTAACTCGCCCCCTTACCGGTCCCCACATTATTTTCAGCAAATTCAGGTGGAGGGTGTCAATTGGGGAAGCAAAATGCCCAATGCACCGGCTGATGGCCGACTGTCCTCAACGAACGTTCTCTCCCGGGCCATCAGGTTGAAAACAGGTAATTCTGGTTGAGCCGGCATGGGACCGATACACAGATTGCCAGCTTTTACCCATTCCTCCTGCGCCCGACAGAACGATGATGCCGAACAATCCTATGGGTCAGATTGCGGACGATTCTGATCGATTAGAAATCGTCCGCCCGATCAGTTTATTCGGCAAATGATGCCGGAGACAAATCGTTTTCAACCGAGGGGTGAATGCAGTGGTCAGCCGTCAATCACGATTTGAGGCCGACCCAGGGTGCGCACAGCACCCGCATCATGATCCACCCGATGATAACCGTGAACTGTGGAAAGCATGTGCGCCAGCCGTTGCCATTGCCGTTGCAGGATTCACGGTCGCCTGGCTGTGCATGGCACCTGCTCCACCAAAAGAAGTCACGATCGCCGCCGGGCATCGTGACGGAGCCTACTATGGTTATTGTACTCAATATGCCGAAAGCCTCGCGGAAAACGGAATCACACTGCACGTTCGCGAAACAAGGGGTTCCGTAGAAAACTATGATCTATTACTGAACGATGACAGTATCGATATCGCCATTGTTCAGGGAGGGACGACTCCCGCCACAGCAACCACGAAACTGGAGAGTATTGCCAGTGTTTACCCGGAACCACTGTGGATCTTTTGTCGGAGTGACAAAGTACTCACAGACATCCGTGAACTCAGAGGACTACGTGTTGCCGTCGGCCCGACTGGCAGTGGAACGCGATGCATCTCCAACCAGATCCTCAAGGCCAACGGACTGGATGAAACGAATGGATCGTTTCAGGCGGATGCCCAAACTGGCTTTGAAGCATCCGCCGCATTACGAAGAGGCGACCTGGACGCCGCCTTCTTCGTGACAACCGCGGACGCCAAATACATCACAGATCTTATCCGGTGTCCTGACATCACATTGCTGAACCTCAACCGCCACCAGGCCTACGCTCAACTGTATCCATGGCTGCAGCCAATCACACTGGCTCAGGGAGTTGTCGATCTTCAGGCGGACCTGCCCGATCAGGATGTGGCTATGATCGGACCATGTGCCAGCCTAGTAGCATCGCCGAATCTGCATCATGCATTTATCCCCCTCTTCCTCAAAGCCGCTCATCAGGTTCACGGGACTGGCGGAATGTTCGTACGCCCAGGGGATTTTCCAAATGCTCGCCTGGTCGAACATTCACTGAATCAATCGGCAGCAGAATACTTCGAACACGGTCCCGGATTTTTCGATCGCTATCTGCCGTTCTGGGTCGCCTCATTCATTTCTCGAACCAAAATTCTGCTGGTGCCGCTGCTAACACTGCTTATTCCGTTAATTCGCCTGACACCACCGATCTACCGTTGGCGAATCCGTTCGAGAATCTATCGCTGGTACGAAGTGCTTAGACGGATCGACCAGAATCTATCCCACGAAGATTCTCGGCAGTCACTGCTGATTCATCGATCAGAGCTGGAAAGAATTGAAGCTGAATTACGAGAAATTAAGGTACCTCTTTCTTACATGGAAGAGTTCTACAACCTGCGTCTGCACCTGGAGCTGATTAGCCGTCGTGTTGACGAACAATCTGCCTCTCGAGCCGCTTGAGGCTGACTGCCCAGATGCCCGTCTCGCTTGATTCAATTCATCTTTGGTTCGGAAGATACAATGACCTGGGAATGTTTCGACGTCAGCATCAAAGACCGCATCGCACACATTGTGCTAAACCGTCCCGAAAAGCGCAACAGTATGTGCGCATCTTTCTGGACAGATCTGCCCGCGATCGTACAGGACATCGATTGCAAAGCGAAAGCTCGAGTCATTGTGTTATCGTCCACCGGCCCTCATTTTTCTGCGGGGATTGATCTGGAAATGCTGGCAGGGGATGGAGTCGGTCGAGCCGACAGAAATAACCCTCAGCATGGCGCGGCATTCATTGCAAAGTTGATTCAGCTTCAGCAATCGTTCACTGCATTGGAGCAGTGCCGCATCCCGGTAATTGCGGCCATGCAGGGAGGCTGTATTGGAGGAGGCGTGGATCTGGTAACAGCGTGCGACCTGCGCTACGCCACCAGCGATGCGTTCCTGACGATCTACGAAATCAATGTCGGAATGACGGCCGACGTCGGAACGTTTCCACGAATCACTCATCTGATACCGGAAGGAGTTGCCCGCGAGCTCGCCTATACAGGCCGAAAGATGCCGGCCGAAGAAGCAAAATCGTTTGGACTGGTCAACGAAATCTTCTCCGATCAGAACACAATGCTGGAAGGTGTGATGAAAGTCGCATCAGATATTGCATCCAAACCACCGCTGGCCATCTACGGATGCAAGCGCGCCATCACATACGCACGGGACCATTCCACAGCAGATGCGCTGGATCACATTGGCGTCTGGAACGCCAGCATGCTGATTCCACAGCAAATCACTGAGGCAATGACAGCCGCCGCCGAAAAACGGGCCCCACAATTCAGCGACCTGCCCATTATCGACTGAACGCCACGGGCAGAATTGAACCATCACTCGTGCGACTGAAACTTGTTCTTTTTCTCCGCAGGTGACGTATTTTGTTTGGCGTTTACGGCGGCTTGCAGATGGCCATTGCCGAAATCAAAGAACAGGCAGGGCCAGACTTTGACCCCGCTCTTCGACCAATTGTTATTGCAGTTTTGATATTCAATCCCGCAGACTATCGGCTCGAACGGAATCCGTCATCGCCTCCAGTACCGAGCGGTACTCTTCAAGCTCATGATCAGCTCCCTGCCAAAGCACCAACAGAGTGAAGTCACTTGTCCGTACGCTTTGCAGCGATGCTGTATTCATCAGGTCGTAGCAGGAGAACTCAACGTCCCGTGCGTACGCCGGCATTTCTGCCAACAATCGCTCGCTGACTGTTGCATCGGCATCCTCATATTCATCAGTAAACGCAGCTACACAGGATTCAATCACCTGAGGAGGCGGAGGACTGTTGCTGAGAATATGGATGGACCAAAAGCAGGTTCCGTCCCCCGACACCGTGATCAAAATGTCGTCGTCATCACTGCCGACTTCTTCCAATTGCCAAACATCCGGATAACAGAAGTGCACACCATGATTTTGAAACTGAACCAGACTGGCTTCGATTGGATGATTCATAGTATGGAGACACGCCCAAATGAATTAGGAACAGAGGAAAAAGTAACGCTAACGATGGAGTAATTTGTAAGGAAACCTGTTTGCTCGACGATCTCAGAAATCCGGTCAACGTGAAGATGGCACTGCTCGAAAAGCAACGATCGTACCGGCAACAGCTCCTGCAAGGTGCCCATCCCAGGACACTGCCGGTCCCAACCCAGGCAATACGCCAGAAAAAAGTGTCCCGCCGTACAGGAATCCTGTTAGTACGGCAACAGCCAGAGACACAAGACGTTGTTCGCGAAATCCAACGACGATCAGAAAGGCAATGAGCCCATAGATTAATCCGCTCGCCCCCACATGCACTCTGCCACCACGACCTGTCAGCCACAATAAGACGCCACCAAGCAGGATGAGGCTGATCACAACTTCTACAGAACTTACTCGCGAGCCGGCCAACAGGAACAGCAGAACACAAAGAGGAACAGTGTTCCCAAGAATATGACCCCAGCCATCATGCAGAAAAGGCATGGTCACAACACCAGGCAGCCCGGTAGCCGTGCGAGGAACCACCCCAAACACAACGAGGTTTACGGGGAAGACCATGTCCACCAGAAACACCAGCCAGATGACACCAATGAAAACCAGAATGAGCCTCACTTTGTCGCGAAATATACGTTGCACATTAACGCCTGGTTGTTGAAATATCGTTGGCCGCCAATCGAGGTACACTAGAAGTCATTCGCCGTAATTGAGCTTGTTGCCGAGTTCACGGCTGACGTCTACGTCCAGCAGGACGGGTTTTTCAGAATTGATTGCCTCGGTGAGCTGTTCGCTCAACTGGTCCGGTTCGGTGATTTTATGTGCTTCCACGCCAAGTGACTGAGCCAGAGACACAAAATCAATTTCCGGTTCCACGAGGTCCAGTCCATTGAATTGCTGTTGACCGGCCGACGGCAACTGCATTCCCTGAGCGCCAATCTTGAGAATGTGATACTGAGCATTGTTACAGATCACAAACGAGACAGGAGTATTGTACTTCGCGGCTGACCACAGCCCCTGAATTCCATACAAAGCTGCACCGTCCCCAATGATTCCGACGACCGGTCGATCCGGCCAGGCCATTTGAGTTCCAATGGCAACATTCAGTCCCCATCCGAGGCCCCAACCCCGGTGTCCAAAATAACCAGTCGTGTTTTTGAGGGCACCGAGTCGCTCAATCGTTGTGTTGGTTGTGGTAACGGCTTCTTCGACGATTGCGGCATTGTCCGGAAGTACTCGTGCGATGCTGTCCATAACACAGAGTGGGGTCATTGGCCGAGCGCCCCGTTGTTGATCGATTTCCTGCCGCAAACGAGCACGCACTTCGTTGTGCTGGCTGGCGAGTGAATCGGCACGACGACGAAAAACAGTTTCCAGTTCATTGGTCATCCTTGAACTCAATTCCCTGGTCACTTCCTCAAGACTCACTTTTGTGTGGCCCCAGATTCCGATATCGACCGGGAAGTTCTTACCCAGTTGTACCGGATCCTCATCGATATGGATGACCCTGAGGTGTTGTGGTACGGCGAGATCAGGTTCGAAGTATGTGTAAAGCCGAAAGAGATCCATGCCTGTGACGATAATCAGATCGTGAGCTTCCAGTCGTTTGTGGATATCAGGCGCCCAGAGCGGAAGCCCCTGACCGTACAAAAAATGGTCGCTTGGGAAAGGGCAGCGTCCATGTGTTGTTCCCGGTTCACTGACAACGGCGACACCGATAGTTTCAGCCAGCTTAACCAACGCATCATTTGCGCCCCGGTCAGTCACACGACTGCCAGCGATGATGAGTGGGTTCTGTGCGGCCAGAATCATCTCAGCCGCAGCAGTTACTGTATCCAGCGGTGGACGAATCAATGGATTGGGAATTGAGATCGGAGTGACTTTTAACGACTCCGCACATTCCATTTGCAGGTCGACCGGCAGTGAGAGAAAAACCGGCCCGGTTGGCGGTGTGAGCGCCACCTGTGCAGCCCGCCGAAGAGCGTTGGGTAAATCCTCTATTCGATTGACTTCGACAGACCATTTTGTCCACGGTTGAGTCACAGCTACCATCTCACCACCCAGAATCGGTTCGCTGAATGCAAGCCGTCGGTCCTGTTGCCCTGCTGTGACCAATATGGGCGTGCCTTCTCTGTAAGCGTTATAGAGCATGCCCATGGCATTACCGAGGCCGGGGCAGATGTGGACGTTAACCACCGATAATTTTCCCGAAGCCATGCTGTAGCCATCGGCCATGGCCATGACAGGGATTTCCTGGAGTCCCAGGATGTATCTGAACCGATCGTCAGAGACGAGGGCATCGTTCAGCGGCAATTCAGTCGACCCCGGATTGCCAAAGATTCGATCGACTCCGAATTCGGCAAGCATGTCCAGGAAAACGTGTATACCAGTGGTGCTCATGTTCTCGTACAGAATAAGAAACAGGGCGAGTGACCAGACGACGACGGCCGCCAAGTATCCGGCCCCTTGTTAGTATTTGCAAGGTGGACAAAACCACTGTCGGTACTCCGACCACCACTTCTTCCTGACGATGAAAAGTCCCTGCTGTCTGCCGGAGAATTGTCCTCACAATCATTTTACAGCAGCCACCAAACGGGTGCGTACGAAGAGGTTCTGTCTCCTGATGCGCTGACCTTGGCGGCAATATTCAAGTCCCCTCAGAAATTCATCTGTTCTTTGCCAATATTTTGAGGTCTCACCTTCTTTATCAACTTATTTATTATCACAGTGGCTTTTCGTTCTTTCCTGAGTTCGGCTAACACCGCGCGTTGTCTGTTCCTGTGACAAACACAGAGGGGCTTCTGTCGGCCCAAAATGGTCCGGGCGTAAATAGCAGTGACTGGAGGCTGTTTCGTGCTTCGGATTCTTGGCAATCAGAAAAGGCTTTGCGATGGCATGACCCGACGGGATCTGCTCCACGTTGGCGGGTTAGGCCTGTTTGGGCTGAACCTGAGCGATTGGCTTCGGTTCAATGAACTGGGAGCAGCTGTGTCTGCCCCCACGGGAACGTTCGGCAAGGCTAAGTCCTGTATCCTGCTGTATCTCTTTGGGGCTCCCGGACAGCACGAGACATTCGACCCGAAGCCGGACGCCCCGGCGGAAATTCAAGGTGAGCTGAAGTCCATACCGACAAGCGTGCCGGGTGTTCACCTGGGCGAAGGGTTGCCGCAGGTTGCAGAGATCGCAGATCGACTCACCGTCGTTCGCTCTCTGACCCACCCCTACGCGCTCCACGGTGTTCCCTATGCCCTCTCGGGCGAGCCCGACGTCGATCCCAGTCGCGAGCTCGAACGCAGCGTCAAACGCTGGCCTTTTATCGGTTCGGTTGTGGACTACATCGAAGCCACCCGTGCCTCCGGGAAGCAACCGTTAATTCCGCGCAACGTGGCCTTGCCCTTTCCACTCTACAAGTATGCCGACTATCCACTACTCGCAGGCCCCTATGGCGGCTTTCTCGGCAGTCAGTACGACCCCGTCTATACCGACTTTCAAGATAAAGGGACCAAGACGGCTCCGATGCCGACAGCCAACCGAAGGAGTGCCTTCCGTAATCCTTACGCGGGCATTGATCCCGGCGCCAAGTTCCAACTCGGGGGCTCCGATTCGGTACTGCCGGATCTGCGTAACGGAAGGTTCGATCTGAGACAATCTCTTTTGAAACAACTCGATCAGGGACTCCGTTGGACGGAATCTGATACGAACGTGCGGCAGAGTACGCATTACCAGAACCTCGCTTACTCACTTATGTCAAGCGGTGATTTGCACAAGGCTTTGGACATTGACTGTGAACCAATGAAAGTTCGCGATCGCTATGGCATGACACTGTTTGGACAGTCGGCTCTGGCAGGACGACGTCTTATCGAGGCCGGTAGTAAGTTTGTGACTGTATTTTGGGATGCCTATGGTGACATGGTCGGTGGGTGGGACACACACTTTAATCACTACCCAAGAATGAAGAACTTTTTGCTGCCTGGATTCGACCAGACTTATTCGGCGCTGATCCTGGATCTCGAAGCACGCGGTCTGCTGGAAGATACACTTGTGCTTTGTCTGAGTGAGCACGGCCGGACTCCGAAGATCGATTCGAAGCCACCGGGTGCAGGACGTCACCACTGGTCGCGGGCTTACTCGGCGGTGCTTGCGGGTGGTGGCATGGGACGCGCGAATGTTGTCGGGCAGACCGATGCCGTCGCCGGTGATGTCGTCCGTACACCCGTCTCTCCGAAGGATATTCTGGCGACCGCGTTTCACCTTTTGGGCATCGACCCATACACGAATGTCGTTGATCATCTGGATCGCCAGATTCCCATTGCCGGCGACGGCAAGATACGGCGGGAATTGTTCGGCTAAAAACACAGAAGCTCGCACAGGCCACGAGAAAGGGCTGCAGACGAACAGACAACCTGCCCCTTCATGGACATCAACGCCCTCCTGGCGAACTCCTAAACATCCCCGACGCAAGTCGATACGACAACCCTGCATCTCAGCAGTGGGGTCAACGCATATTTTGCGACGGTCGGCGTGTATTTTGTGCTCCGTCAGGCCCCAATTTGCTCACCATCGCTGACCAGTGCTGCGTGGATGGCAAGGTAAAAAGCAACACTTGAATGAGCGATTTTTACTCGTAGACTGGCAAAAATTGAAATCCCTCTCAGTCAACCGGACAACCGAATGAAAGCTGGTCCATCCATTCGGTCTGACTTTGGGGCTGTATAAAAATCACGAGGCGGTCGGACCTGCCGCTAAAACGCGCCCATGTATTTAACCTGCAGTATCTGTCCAGGATATGATCCTGACGCTGCAAAATGTTTCAGACCCAATCAGGCGTTGAAGAGGTCGTGATGACGACTCAGTTTCTGCCAATAATTGCCCTGATTGCATGGGCCGTCTTTCCCCCAATCACAACAGCAGCCCATGACTCAACCAAGGCAACGTTTTTTCGTGAGCGAATTCAGCCCGCATTGCAAAAGCATTGTTACCAATGTCATTCCACCAGGGCCGATTCGGTTGAAGGAGGGCTGCTGCTGGATAAATCAGCCGGACTTCGGCAAGGCGGTGAATCGGGTGTAGTCATCGTACCTGGAGACCCCGATCAGAGCCTGCTGATGTCTGCGTTGAAACACGATGGCCTCAAAATGCCGCCGAAGAAAAAATTGCCGCAGAACATTCTCGCTGACTTTGAAACATGGATTCGGTCCGGCGCAGTTGATCCTCGCAGTAATTCGGAGGACACCGGGAGGCACTGGGCTTTCGAACCGATCAAATATCCTGATCCCCCTCACGTGGATTCCGCCTGGCCTCGGAACGAGATTGATCAGTTTATTCTCTCTCGACTGGACCAAGAGGGAATCAAGCCGTCCCCGGAAGCCGAGCCAGCAACCCTGCTGCGACGGCTTTATCTGGACCTGACCGGCCTGCCACCATTACCCAGTGACGTGGCCCGGTTGCTCAATAGCTCCGGCGTGCCTGCCTGGGAGAACACCGTTGACCGCCTGCTGCAGTCACCACACTATGGAGAACGCTGGGCACGTTACTGGCTGGACATGGCCCGCTATGCGGACAGTAACGGATATGAATCCGACCGGGTGCGCCCGCATGCATGGCGGTGGCGAGATTGGGTGATCAATGCACTGAATAACGACCTGCCGTTCGATCAGTTTACAATTGATCAAATTGCAGGTGATCTACTTCCAAATGCATCCAAAGATCAAAAAATTGCCACCGGATTTCACCGCAACACGCTGGTGAATACGGAAGGTGGAGTGGATCGTGAAGAAGATCGTGTCAAACGCACCGTTGACCGAACCAACACAGTTGCAAAAGTCTGGCTGGGGCTGACTCTGGAATGTTGCCAGTGTCATTCGCACAAGTACGATCGAATCTCTCAGGAAGAGTACTACGAGTTCTACGCGTTCTTTAACAATCTTCTTGAGCCGCTCATCCCGGTGCCCACAAAGCAGGATCTTGAACAATACAGAACTAGGCGGACTGCGTTTGAAACCGAACACCAGCCTTACCTCGATGCCATTCGGCAATACCGCAGTGCGAAAATGGCCAACTGGCTGGATTCGCTTCCAGCGGACGAGGCCAATGCTGACATCGCACATATCATTCAAAAACCGGCCGAAAAACGGGACGGCGCTGATGTACGGCATCTGGTGCACTTCTACGGGTATTCTGAACCGCTGCTGGACAGGCTGATTGCAGACGAAGAACAACACAGGAACCAGGCACCTGTGCCGCCGGAACAAACGGAACTGGCACGCGCTGTGGAAGAATCAATTGAGAGGAGAGAAACCCGCATCCATCTTCGAGGTGATTTCCTCACTAAGGGCGATTCTGTCACAAGCGGGACTCCATCGCTTCTGCCGCCATTGACCACCCAAAACGAAACAGCTGACCGGCGCGATCTCGCTGAATGGATTGTTTCAGAAAACAACCCGCTGACTTCCCGAGTCATTGTCAATCGGGTCTGGCAGCAGTACTTCGGCCGCGGGCTGGTCACCAGTGACGCTGACTTTGGCACGCAGGGTACTCCACCGTCCCATCCGGAGCTGCTCGACTGGCTGGCTACCCGCTTTCGCCAGAATGGCTGGAGTCTGAAGAAGCTTCACAGGCTGATTGTCACATCGGCAACTTACCGCCAGTCATCCCACATGCGGAACGAATTACTGGAGCGTGATCCCTACAACACTCTGCTGGCGAGGCAGAACCGACTGCGCGTGGAAGCAGAGATTGTGCGGGATCTGGCTCTGTCAGCCAGTGGGTTGTTCAACGGCACGATTGGAGGAAAAAGCGTACGGCCGCCACAACCGGCCGATGTTGCACTACTGGGTTTTCAGGGTCGAGTGACCTGGCCGGTCAGCGAAGGGCCCGATCGTTACCGGCGAGGCCTGTACACGTTCTTTCAACGCACCGTGCCTTATCCGATGCTGGTCGACTTTGACGTCGGAGATTCTAACTCCTCATGCACTCACAGGGAGCGATCAACAAGCCCCCTGCAGGCATTGACCCTCTGGAATGATCCGGTATTCGTCGAATGTGCTCAGGCACTTGGACGCCGGATCACTACGGATCTTCCAGCCGCTGGAACAGGCGCCCGACTGCAACATGCTGTGCGACTGACAATGTCGCGTGAGCCGACCCCGGCTGAACTCGAGACTCTCTCAGAGTATTTCGCAAAACAGCAGGGTCGCTTTATGTCCAGTCCTGAAATGGCAAATTCAATGATCGGAGACGGTACCGACACCGTCGGCAGCACACAAACAGAGCTTGCTGCATGGATCAGCATTGCACGTTTATTGATCAATCTGGATGAGTTCATCACACGTGAATGAAGTCATCTTCGCATGGTAGCCGCAATTCTGCAGCAAGCAGGCACAATTAGTATCAAAGAGCAGCATATGAACTTCATTGAAACCGCAAGACGCGATTTTCTGGCAACAGGTTCCAGCGGTATCGGCGCCATGGCACTCGGATCGATGCTGCTGAACGACGGACTGCTCGCGAACGAAGCTCCCCATAAGAATCCGCTTTTGGCCCGTCAGCCACACTTTACACCGCGCGCTCAACGCTGCATCTTTATTTTTTTGGCCGGAGCGCCAAGTCAGATCGATCTGATGGACCCAAAACCCGAACTGGTGCGCCGGGACGGACAAATGTTGCCGGAATCGATTAGTGGAGGCGTCAGACTGGCGTTCACGAATGCGAAGACCGCACGACTGAAAGGAAGCCCGCGACGATTTACCAGACACGGTGAATGCGGCACTGAGTTCTCCGACCGCCTGCCGCAGATTGCAACCTGTGCTGACGACATCGCGGTGGTGCGGTCAATGCATACAGACGAATTCAATCATCATCCGGCGCAATTGATGATGAACAGTGGACTCGGCCGTCCTGGACGACCGAGTCTCGGGGCCTGGGTAACGTACGGTCTCGGATCCAGCAGCCAGCAGCTGCCAGGCTACGTCGTACTGTCAGCGGGAACCGGCTCCAGCGGCGGAACATCAAACTGGACGAACGGCTTTCTGCCTTCACCTTACCGTGGCATTTCATTTCGTGCTCAGGGAGAGCCTCTGCTAAACCTGAAAAATCCGGCTGGGATCTCAGCCGATGATCAACGCGACAATCTGGCCGCCATTCGGGCAATGAATCAACACAGGCTTCAGCTCACGAATGATTCGGCTATTGCAGACCGAATCGCAGCCTATGAACTGGCCTTTCGCATGCAGACTGTGGCACCAGAACTGGTCGACTTGACTGGTGAAACACAACAGACGCTCGATGCGTATGGAGTGGCTCGACGTGAACCGGAAAACCAACGGTATCGCGGATACACCGGAAACGCTCACGCTTCGTTCGGTCGTAACTGCCTGCTGGCACGACGATTGGTCGAACGAGGCGTACGTTTCGTCAATCTGTATCATGCATCCTGGGATCATCACGACGGACTCGACAAAGATCTGAAGTACAATTGCAGCGTCGTTGACCAACCGGTTGCAGCTCTTCTCAAAGATCTGAAGCAGCGGGGTTTGCTTGACGACACACTTGTAGTCTTCACGGGAGAATTTGGTCGGACCCCTTTGGCAGACACACACGAAGGCAATGGCCAGCAGCCGGGACGTGATCATCACCCTTTTGCTTTCAGTCTTTGGATGGCTGGTGGTGGCATTCAAGGTGGCCAGGTGGTGGGTCGCACCGACGAAATCGGCTGGGCCCCAGTCGAGGACCCTGTACACGTCAACGATTTCCACGCGACGCTGCTGCACCTGTTTGGCCTGAATCATCTCCAACTCTCAAAACGATTCGGAGGGTTTGACATTCGCCTGACCAATGTCGGTGGCACTGTCGTGGAAAAACTGTTGGGATGACGGACAAAGTTCAGGATCCGCTAATTGAAACACAGTGAGAGGCATGCAACGTTGACATCTGAGATATGTTTTCTTACCGCAACAAATCTGGCTGAAAAGATTCGGTCGAAACAGCTGTCCTGTCTGGAAGTAATGCAGGCACACCTCACACAGATTGAACGCGTTAATTGCAAAGTGAACGCGATCGTCACCATCGTCGCCGACGCAGCACTGGAACAGGCAAGAAAAGCTGACGAAGCACTCTCGCAGGGCCAGCAGATCGGTCCCCTGCA
>Ga0315315_10000284_pt1 | contig 40337 bp, 35 predicted proteins | sample M140m3416metaG_FD_203699 | JGI IMG/M metagenome (GOLD analysis project Ga0315315, IMG submission 203699) | Ammonia-oxidizing marine archaeal communities from Monterey Bay, California, United States - M1 40m 3416 | ecosystem: Environmental > Aquatic > Marine > Intertidal zone | place: USA...
TAGTCTTCTTCTTAGCTACAGTCTTTTTCTTAGCTGCAGGCTTTCTTTTAGCCGTAGTCTTCTTCTTAGCTACAGTCTTTTTCTTAGCCGCAGGCTTCTTAGCTGCAGTCTTCTTCTTAGCTACAGTCTTTTTCTTAGCCGCAGGCTTTCTTTTAGCCGTAGTCTTCTTCTTAGCTACAGTCTTTTTCTTAGCTGCAGGCTTTCTTTTAGCCGTAGTCTTCTTCTTAGCTACAGTCTTTTTCTTAGCCGCAGGCTTTCTTTTAGCCGTAGTCTTCTTCTTAGCTACAGTCTTTTTCTTAGCTGCAGGCTTTCTTTTAGCCGTAGTCTTCTTCTTAGCTACAGTCTTTTTCTTAGCCGCAGGCTTCTTAGCTGCAGTCTTCTTCTTAGCTACAGTTTTTTTCTTTGCTGTAGTCTTCTTCTTAGCTACAGTTTTTTTCTTTGCTGTAGTCTTCTTCTTAGCTACAGTTTTTTTCTTAGCTACAGGCTTCTTAGCTGCAGTTTTTTTCTTGGCTACAACTTTCTTCTTTGCCGCTGGTTTCTTTTTAGCAACAGGCTTCTTCTTTTTTGCAACTGCCATAACTTTATACCTCCACTTTAGAATATAAAATTAAATATTTAATATTTTTAACGAACACAAGAAAAATATTAAAGATTCAATATTTATTTTCACTGTAAGATTTTTAAAAAAAATTGTCAAGCAGTTTTTTATAAAAAAGATTAATTATTCTTTAAGAATTTATTCGTATCTTTAGTTGGTTAATTTAGATTTTTCAAACCAATCATTTACTATGCTATGAAAAGTATCTAATAAAATTTCGTTTTCTATAGGTTCACATACTTCATCTGTAAAAGCTTTTATTAACATAAGCATTGCCTTATCTTTTTTAATTCCTCGAGCCATAAGATATAAAAGAGCCTCTTTGTCAATTTGACCAATTGTAGCACCATGTGAACATTTAACATCATCGGCATAAATTTCCAACTGAGGTTTAGTGTCTACTTGTGCATCATCTGACAATAGCAAGTTCCTATTTGTTTGATAAGCATTTGTTTGCTGTGCTTCCTCGTGTACAAGTATTCTCCCGTGAAAAACGCCTTTTGATGAATCGTTCAATAAACCCTTATATAACTGCCTACTTTCGCAATTTGCTTTAAGATGCTCTACAAACATATAGTTATCCATCAATTGCTTATCTGTAGACAAGTAAAGACCTAAAATATTTGAATTTGAACCTTCCCCATTTAGCATAGGGTGTACATTGTTTCTTATCAGATGACCGCCAGTAAGAATCGAATTGGTTGTAAAATGGGAGTCTCTGTCTTGTATAATTTTCAAATTTGAGAAAATATATGAACTTTTATTGGAACTTTCAACAAGCAAATGCTCTACGTTGGAGTTTTTCTCTATTTGAACCGTCGTTGTCTTATTTAAGAAGAATTCTTTATCGGAACCTGAAACAGTGTACTCTATGATCTCGGCGGAAGAAGACTCTCCAAAAAAGAAGATGTTTCTAGTGTTTAAAAATTTATTATCTAGCTGGGAATCAAAACTATTAATAATAACTATTGGCTTATCAATATTCTTTGATTTATCTACCTTTAAAAAAAGACCATGCTCAATGAAAGCTGAGCCTAATTCGTAAAAAAAATCTTTATTCTTTGTAAGAGTATTATCAAGTAAAACTTTTTTAACTTCTAAATCTTCAAAAGAACTCTCTAGTGACTGAACAGTGAAAGGATAATCTAAAGATGGAATAAGTTGTCCATTGTGCATATAAATAAAGTAACCATCAATTTTACTTATATAATCAGGCAAGTTAGGCTGTTTGAACTCTGATTTACCATTACTCAAGGGCGAAAAGTCTTTCAAGGAAAAATCTTTCAAATTTGTAAATCTCCAATCCTCATTAGAAAGCTCTGGTATTCCCAACTCCTGGACTATATCCATTGCACTTTTCCTATAATCAGCAATCCAATCAACTTCATGATGATTTAACTTTCTATCTTTAAAATTCTGAACAAGTATATTCTCTAATTTCTTCATACTATTCTTCCAACCATGAGTATCCTTTTGATTCTAACTCGAGAGCTAAATCTTTATCGCCAGACTTAACTATTCTTCCATCAACCAGAACATGAACAAAATCTGGGACAATGTAATCTAGAAGTCTTTGATAGTGTGTAATTACTAAAAAAGATGTCTCTTTGCTTCTAAGTGAATTAACACCATTCGCTACAATTTGTAATGCATCAATGTCTAGACCGGAATCAGTCTCATCTAGAATTGATAGAAGGGGCTCTAATATGGCCATTTGCAATATTTCATTCCTTTTTTTCTCTCCACCAGAAAAACCTTCATTTAATGATCTTTGTAAAAAGGAGTCATCCATTTTAAGCATCTTTATTTTTTCTTTTGCTAATTTTCCAAATTGAACAGGCTTTAAAGGCTTACCTCCTCTAGCTTCATTAATTGAATTAAAGGCTTCTCTAAGAAAATATCCATTAGAGACTCCAGGAATTTCAATTGGATACTGGAAAGCTAGAAAAATGCCTTGCTGTGCTCTTTCATCTGGAGCAAGCTCTAATATACTTTCACCATTATAAATTATATCCCCATCGGTAATATCATAGTCTTCTTTTCCTGCCAAAATAGACGCAAGAGTACTCTTACCCGAACCATTAGGTCCCATTATAGAATGCACTTCGCCTTTATTTATCTTTAAACTAAGACCCTGTAAAATCTTTTGGCCCTCAACTTCAGCATGAAGATTAATAATCTCTAACATAAAAAACTCCCTAAAAAAATTATATAAACCTTAAAATTAGCCAACACTACCTTCTAAACTTACACTCAGAAGCCTTTCTGCTTCCACGGCAAACTCAAAAGGTAACTCTTTAAATACTTCTTTACAAAAACCATTAACTATTAACGACAGCGCATCTTCTTCGGACATTCCCCTTTGTTGACAGTAGAAAATTTGATCTTCACCCACCTTTGAAGTTGTTGCCTCGTGCTCAAGTTGCGCAGTTGTATTTTTTACCTCGATATAAGGGAAAGTATGAGCACCACAATTCTCACCTATTAAAATCGAATCACAAACAGTGTAGTTCCGGGCATTTGAAGCATTCTTTGAGACCTCAACTAATCCTCTATAAATATTCTGACCATGTCCTGCAGATATTCCCTTTGAAACGATAGTGCTTTTCGTATTTTTCCCTAAATGAATCATCTTGGTTCCCGTATCTGCCTGCTGTCTATTGTTTGTTAATGCTACAGAGTAAAATTCCCCCACAGAATTATCACCAGTTAAAATACAGCTTGGATACTTCCACGTTATAGAAGATCCAGTTTCAACTTGAGTCCAGGATATTCTAGAGTTCTTACCGACGCAATTACCTCTTTTAGTAACGAAGTTGTAAATTCCGCCTTTTCCGTCCTTATCACCAGGATACCAATTTTGAATTGTTGAATATTTAATTGTTGCATCATCAAATGCTATTAGCTCTACACAAGCTGCATGCAGCTGGCTTGTGCTCCTTTTAGGTGCAGTACAACCCTCTAAGTAACTGACACTACTTCCTTCTTCAGCAATTATAAGAGTTCGCTCAAATTGCCCAGTATCTTCAGCGTTAATTCTGAAATATGTGGAGAGCTCCATAGGACACTTAACTCCCTTAGGTATATATACAAAAGAACCGTCAGTAAAGACTGCGGCATTTAAGGCAGCAAAATAGTTATCGCCAGATGGAATTACTCGACCCAAGTATTTCTTTACAAGCTCTTCATGATTCTCAACAGCTTCAGAAAAGGAGCAAAAAATTATCCCTAGCTTGGCGAGCTTATCTTTAAAAGTAGTAACTAGAGACACGCTATCAAAAACTACATCCACAGCAATACCTTCGAGTTGCTTCTGCTCTTCAAGTGGTATACCTAGCTTATTATAAGTATCAATTATTTCAGGATCAATATCATCAAGTGATTTTGGCATTTCTTTTGGAGCTGCAAAATAACTAATTCCATCATAATCTATAGGCTCAATATTTAGTTTCGCCCAAGATGGCTCTTTCATCTTAAGCCATTTATCATATGCTTTTAATCTAAAATCTAAGAGCCACTTTGGCTCTTTCTTTTTTTTAGATATAAAATTTATAACTTCTTCGCTAATACCCTTAGGAATTATTTCTTGTTCAATATCAGTGACAAAGCCATACTTATACTCATTTTTCTCAAGCATCTCTTTTGTAGCTTGATCATTATCGATTTTTAACTCTTCGGTCATCCCTTGGTACCCCCCTCTACTACTTGCTCTTGTTTCTAAAATTATTTGAAGCAATATCTTGTACAGAAATATCATTAAGAAAGTTTAAGGTATGGAGTTGCAAGTGATCCCAAACTGATCTTTGACTGCATGAGTTAAACAACTCACAAACAACATTTTTTTCCATACAATCAATTAATTGCATATCGCCCTCGATTGCTTCGTATACATCCTTAAGTGAAATATCCTGAGTAGGCTTTCTCAGAGAATAGCCACCCTCTGGCCCTGGAGAAGAACTTAAAAGCCCTTTTTGGACTAATTTCCTCATTATCTTTGCCAGATAATTCTGGGGTATATGTTGCTTTTCGGAAATATCCCTAATTGTAAATACGCTGGCTTCTTCTTTAGCTATATAAGTTAAAGAGCGGACAGCATAATCCAAGGACTTACTTACTTGCAATTACTTTCCTTATATCCATAAACATAATATAACCTAAAAAAATAAGTATTTCACGCGAAAACTATTATTGACTTACAATAACATTGCAGTAATATAATAGCTTAATTTCATTTAATTAAGGAACGATATGAGCAACAAAGAATGGCTACTTTTAGATGCTAAAGATAAAATTGTAGGAAGATTAGCTACTAAAATTGCAAATATATTAATAGGTAAAAATAAATCTGATTACACCCCTGGGTGTGATAATGGGGATTTTGTAATTATAGTTAATTCTAATGAAATTAAATTTACGGGTAACAAACTTGATCATAAATTCTATTACAGAAATACAGGATATCCAGGTGGACTTAGGAGTACTAAAGCCGGAGATTTAATGGAAAAGGATTCAACAGAAGTTATACGAAAAGCGGTTAAGGGTATGCTTCCAAAAAATAAATGGCAAAGCATATTTATGAAAAGATTAAAAGTATATAAGGACTCTGCGCACCCACATCAAGGACAGAATCCAAAGGCTATTGAGGTTTAAATTGGATAAATATTACGCTACAGGAAGAAGAAAGAACTCTATTGCCAAGGTATGGCTTACCAAAGGGGATGGTCAGATCATGGTAAACAAGAGGGACATTAAAGAATATTTCCCAAGAGAATTCTGGGTTAAGAATGCAACAGAAGCTTTAAATATCACAGAAACAAGTAACGACTTCAACTTTAATATATCCGTGTTAGGTGGGGGGCTTACTGGACAATCAGGCGCAGTTAGGCTTGGGATATCTAAAGCAATACTTTTATATAATGAATCTTTCCGTTCTAAACTAAAACCCAAGGGCCTACTTACAAGGGACTCGAGGATGGTTGAAAGTAAAAAATACGGAAAAAGAAAAGCAAGAAGAGGACAGCAATTCTCCAAAAGATAGAAGTCTCGAAACAATGAAAAAAAAATTCAAGATTTCAAAACCCAAAGGAAAATTAGGAGTCTTAATACCTGGTATTGGTGGTGCTGTTAGCACAACTTTTATTGCAGGACTCGAATCATACAAGAAAGGCAACGGTAAATTATTTGGCTCCTTATCTCAAATGGGAACAATAAGAATCGGTAAGCGCACAGAGAAAAAAACACCCTTCATTAAAGACCTTCTTGATTTAGCTAAAGTCGAGGATTTAGAATTTTTTGGTTGGGATGTGTATCCAGACGATTGTTACAAAGCAACTGTAAAAGCAGGTGTTTTAGATAAGTCTCTTGTTGAAGAAGTAAGAGAAGAGCTAAAAAATATTAAGCCAATGAAGGCAGTTTTTAACAAAAAATATGCCGAGAATTTAAATGGAAAGAATATAAAGAAAGAAAAGAATTATTTTAAGTTAGCACAAGAACTCATCAACGAAATTAAAACTTTTAAAAAAGGGAAAAATATCGATAGGCTAGTAATGGTCTGGTGCGGTAGTACTGAGATATTTCTTAAAAAAAGCAAGATACACGAAAATATAAAAAGTTTTGAAGATGCACTTAAAAAAAACCACAAAGATATTTCTCCAAGCATGATATATGCCTATGCAGCTATTAAATGTGGGGCGGCTTATGCAAATGGTGCACCTAATCTTTCGGTTGATATTCCCGCTTTAGAGAAATTAAGTAAAAAAAATAATGTACCTATCGCTGGTAAAGATTTTAAGACTGGCCAGACTCTGATGAAAACAATTCTTGCTCCAGGAATAAAAAGCCGACTCTTAGGCCTTAACGGGTGGTTCTCAACCAATATTCTTGGCAATAGAGATGGTGAAGTTCTTGATAATCCAAAGAATTTTAAAACAAAAGAAGAAAGTAAATTAAGTGTGTTAGAACATATATTCCAACCTGAAATTAACAAGGAGCTCTATGGTGACTTCTATCATAAGGTTAGAATAAATTACTATCCCCCGAGGGGAGATCAAAAAGAAGCTTGGGACAATATTGATATATTTGGATGGCTTGGGTATGAGATGCAAATAAAAGTTAACTTCTTATGCAGAGATAGTATATTAGCTGCACCTATAGTCTTAGACTTAATAATCTTCATGGATTTGGCCCAAAGAGCTGGAATGGACGGTATTCAAGAGTGGATGTCTTTTTACTTTAAAAGTCCAATGGTAGGAGAGAATCTTTATCCCGAACATGATGTTTTTATACAATCAATGAAGCTTAAGAATACTTTAAGATTCTTAGCTGGCGAGAAGAATATTGACCATCTTGGCTTAGACTATTATTACGAATAATAATTTTATTTAAGCTTGGCAGACTCCAAAACCACTATAACTTTATCTGATTTTACTGTTACTAAGCCAGAACCGACTTCATACTCTTTTAAATCGCCTTCTTTACTTTTAAAAGTTAGATTGCACGAAATAATATTAGATGAAAAAAAAGTATGGCCCGGCAAGATACCAAACTCTCCTATTGAATTTGTGGCATTTAATTCAACGGCTTGATTATTAAAAATAATCTCCTCGGGTGAATAGATAGTTAGATCAAAAAAATCACTCATATTATTCTAAAGTTTTTCCCTTTTCTTTGGCTTCTTCAATACTACCAACCAAATAAAATGCCTGTTCAGGGAGACTATCTAGCTCTCCAGTTAATATTTCATCAAAAGACTTAATAGTATCTTCAATTGAAACATATTTACCGTCTAGGCCAGTAAACTGCGACGCAACAAAGAATGGTTGAGATAGGAATCTTTGGACTTTCCTTGCTCTTGATACATCAATTTTATCTTGCTCTGATAGCTCGTCCATACCTAATATTGCTATTATTTCTTGCAGCTGCTTGTATCTTTGGAGAATTCTTTGAACTTCCCTCGCTACTCTATAATGCTCTTCTCCAACTATTCTAGGATCTAGCATTCTAGAAGTTGAATCTAGAGGATCAACCGCTGGGTAAATACCCAACTCTGATAGTTGTCTTGATAAAACAATTGTTCCATCCAAGTGGGCAAAAGTTGTAGCTGGTGCGGGGTCTGTTAAGTCATCAGCAGGAACATAAATAGCCTGAACTGATGTAATAGAACCTTTTACAGTAGAAGTTATCCTTTCTTGCAAAGCACCTAAGTCAGTTGCTAAAGTAGGCTGGTAGCCAACTGCAGAAGGTATTCTGCCTAATAATGCTGATACTTCTGAACCAGCTTGTGTAAATCTAAATATATTGTCAACAAACAATAGTACGTCTTGTCCTTCTTCGTCTCTAAAGTGTTCTGCCTGAGTTAGACCGGTTAAAGCAACTCTAGCTCTAGCACCTGGTGGTTCATTCATTTGTCCAAAAACTAATCCAGTGTTTTTTAGAACTCCTGATTCTTTCATTTCCATATAGAGGTCATTGCCTTCTCTAGTTCTCTCACCAACCCCTGCAAAGAAAGAATACCCACCATATTCCTTTGCAACGTTGTTAATAAGTTCCATTAAAAGAACGGTTTTACCTACACCAGCACCTCCAAACAAACCTATCTTGCCACCTTTCAAGAAAGGGGCTAATAAATCGATAACTTTAATGCCAGTCTCAAAAACTTCTGTTTTGGTACTTTGCTCTTGGAAAGATGGAGCAGATTTATGAATTGGACTTAAAGATTCAGATTCTATAGGACCAACGCCATCAATTGGTTCACCAATAACATTCATCATCCTACCCAAGGCATTCTTACCAACAGGTATACTAATTGGCATTCCTGTATCCAAAACTTTCTCGCCTCTTTTAATTCCATCTGTGGTGTCCATTGCAATACATCTAACTCTTTTACTACCAATTTGCTGTGCAACTTCAATAGTTAAATTCCAAGTATCCTCATTTATAAGAGGATTTGTAAGTTTTAAAGCTGTATTGATAGGGGGAAGACCCTCTGAAACAAACTCGACATCTATAACTGGCCCTAAAACCTGAATAACTTGTCCTAAATTTTCACTACTCATCATAATCTCCTTTTTTTTCTATTTAATAGCCTCGGCCCCGTTTACAATATCCATCAACTCTGTTGTGATATATGCCTGCCTAGTTTTATTAAACAATATAGTTGTATCTCTTAAAATATCGTCAGCATTTCTAGTAGCATTATCCATAGCAGCGGTCCTTGCTGCATGTTCACTAGTAACTGACTCGAGTAAAATACTTGAAATAGTCAGATTAAAGAATTTTGGAAGAACCTCTTCAACAAAAGACTCAATCCCTGGCTCAATCAAGATATCTCCACCATTATCTTCAACTGAATCTTGTTCTTCAAGCTGAATTGGGAGAATCTTGCTAATTGTTGGTACTTGAGAGATTGCACTCTCAAATTTATTATATGCAATATAAATATTATCAACCTTCTTGTCTAGAAAAGGAACAAGCAATTGACTAGAAACTTCCTCAGCAATATTTTTATAATTCTTTTCTGTTAAACTTGTAATGCTGTCTCCAAAGCCCTCAGTCTTAAAATAATCCGAGCCTTTCTTCCCAACGTATAGATTGTCAATTTTTTCAGATTTAAAATCGTATCTTTCGATCATCCTAAATAAGCTTGTATTGTAAGATCCACAAAGACCTCGGTCCGAAGATACAATAATTAGTAGATCCTTTGTTGAGGTATTATCTGAGCTGAGAAACCTACTTGGTGAATCTTTCAGAGAAGAAGTCACAATGCTTACTATATCTTTATAAGATTTATAATAAGGTCTAAACGAATTTAGCATAATCTGAGTCTTTGCATACTTTACAGTAGCAATCATCTTCATTGCTTGCATAATCCTTTTTGTGCTCTTAACACTGGAAATCTTATTTCTTATTTCTTTTAAACTAGGCATTTTTTATGATGTATAAACTCCCTTGAATTTTTCCAAAGATGCTTTTAGCTCCGTTACAATTTCATCTGAATAATCTTTCTGAAGTTTGTCCAGCAAGTCCTTATGTGAAGACTCAAAATAATCATAAAGTTTTTCCTCATAATCACCAATCTTATCAACATCAATTTCGTCTGCATATCCATTTGTAACAGCAAAAGATAGCAGAACTTGTTTTTCAACTGGAAGAGGAACATATTGCCCCTGCTTTAAAGCTTCAACCAACCTAGAGCCTCTTTTTAATTGTGATTTAGTTGCTTCATCTAAATCAGAAGCGAAAGCCGAAAAAGCCTCGACTTCTCTATATTGAGCTAAATCTAGCCTAAGGGTTCCTGCAACTTTCTTCATACTTTTTACTTGAGCCGAGCCCCCTACCCTTGACACTGAAAGCCCAACATTAATCGCAGGTCTAACCCCTGAGTAGAATAAATCTGTTTCCAAATATATTTGACCATCAGTAATTGAAATTACATTTGTTGGTATATAAGCTGAAACATCACCAGCTTGCGTCTCAATTATTGGTAGAGCAGTTAAGGAACCACCACCATTTTCATCACTCATTTTTGCCGCTCTCTCTAACAATCTAGAATGTAGGTAAAAAACATCACCAGGATAGGCTTCCCTTCCTGGAGGTCTTCTTAGCAAGAGCGATAGTTGCCTATAAGAATAAGCATGTTTTGTAAGATCATCATAGATTACTAGCGCATGTCTTCCCGTATCTCTAAAATGCTCTCCTATTGCACAACCAGTAAATGGTGCTAGGAACTGGTATGGAGCAGGATCACTAGCATTTGCCGCAACAACTGTTGTATATTCAAAAGCTCCATTCTCCTTCAATTTTTCTACTACTTGTGCCACCGTAGACTGCTTTTGTCCAATAGCAACATAAATACAGTAAACACCTTTTCCCTTTTGATTAATTATAGTATCAATTGCAATTGCAGTTTTTCCAGTCTGCCTATCGCCTAGAATAAGTTCCCTCTGACCTCTACCAATTGGTATCATAGAGTCAATAGCTTTAATACCTGTTTGCAATGGCTCATTTACAGACTTTCTTGCAACTACTCCAGGTGCCTTAATTTCTACAGGTTTGAACTCGTCGGTTGCTACATCTCCCTTACCATCAATTGGTTTACCTAAACCATCAACAACTCTGCCTAACATTGAATCAGACACACCTACTCTGGCAATTTCACCCGTCCTTTTTACTTTATCTCCTTCAATTACTAACTCGTCAGCACCAAATATTGCAACACCGACACTATCTTCTTCAAGATTAAGCACTAAACCATAAACGCCACTATCAAATGTAACCAGCTCTCCAGCCATAGCCTCATCTAAACCATACACTTTTGCTATACCATCTCCTACGGTCGTAACTGTTCCTACCTCAGAAGACTTGAAGCTTGATTCAAATCCTTGAATTTTTTGTCTTAATTGCTCACTTATATTTTGGACATTAATATCAGACATTAAACTCTCCTTTTAAGTTTATTTTTTTTAATTCATTAACTTTCCCTAGTATGGAACCATCAAAATATTTATCTTCTACTTGAAGGACTATCCCGCCTAGTATTTCAGGGTTTTCCTTAAATGAAATCTCAAGATTATTTCCCCAAATTTCTTCCAATTTAGACTTAATTAAGTCTAATTTTTGTTTTTCTTCGACATTAATTGTTATAACTTCTATTTTGACCTTACCCAGAAGTTTTCTTAACTTTTTTAAAAAAAACTCTCTAGATTCAACAAAAGACTTCAGAAGATTAAATTCTATTACAACTTCCAAGAATTTTCTTGTGGATTCACATTCTGCAACTATCTGTGATATCAAGTCATTCTTAACAGAGGAAGGATAAATGTCATTGATTAAACACAGTCTAATACTCTTATCATTGTCAAATGCACGAACAAAACTTGAAAGACCGGAATATACCTTTTCTAGGTTTTCTTTTGAGTTAGCATCTGAAGTTAGAGCAATAAAAAAATCATTGACTGTTGCTGATGGCATCGTGCTTAACCTCACTTAAAAATGATAATATGAGTTGAGAATCTTTTTCATTTGTAATATCCTTACTAATCTCAACCTTAGCAATTTCCAAAGCTTTATTTAAAATTATGTTTTCAACTTCAAACTGTAGCCTAGATGATTCTAGCTTAATTATATCTTCTGTATCAGCCTTGATCTTATTAGCTACAAAATTTGCGTTATCAATTATTTCTTTGGTTTTTCTATTTGTTGTCAAATCAATTGAATTTCTTAGCTCAGTAAGTTCAGACTCGATTAGACTAATTTTCTGGGAGCTAACATTATAAGCTTCTTGAGAGGATAAAATTATAGCATTAGCTTCTTGTATCTCTTTGCTTATTTTCTTACTTCTGTTTGAAAAGAACTTTACAACAATATCTTTAAGAAAATAATACAGAATACCTATAAAAACTATGAGATTAAAAAGATGCTGTGAAGCAAATTTTAACTGACCCGCAATATTAATTTCTTCAGACATACCTTACAGCTTCCCTTTTATATCAGATACTAATTCTTTTATTTTTTTTGATACTTCACTATCTTCGTTTCTTATATCATCAACACTAATATCTGCTATTTTTAAATATAATTCAGAATTTAAATTCTTTCTAGCATTTTCAATCTCAATTAAAGATTGTTCTTTAGCTTTTCTAATTAATTCTTCAGATTGTTTCTTTGCTTCGGCAATTTTATCATTTGAACCATTTTCAATTTCAATCTTAAAATCTGATATTCTTTTCTTGTAATCCTTTTCTATTTCAATAGCCTGCTCATCCATACTTTTAGCTCTCTCGATTCGAACAGAAGTCTCAACGTCACGATTTTCTTTTAAATCTAGAAGCGGCTGAAATAAAAACTTATTTAAAAAAAGTATTATAAAAATAAAGATTCCTAGCTCAATAAAAAAGGTACTGTCTACAGCTAGCACATTCGAAGAATCAGCTGCATTAGTATTAAAAGAAAGTAAAGCTAAAAATATAAAAACTCTATTCATTATTAATCTCTAAAGAAACGATAAAGTAGAGGAGGAGCTATAAAAGTTGTCAGCATAACCATTACTGTTAGGGCCGAATAATCACTACTACTTAAGACTCCTGTAGCAAGTCCCATTGATGCAAAAATAAGCCCTACTTCACCTCTCGGTATCATTCCGATTCCTATTACCAGCTTGTTTGCATTTATAGAAAAAGCACCCAAGCCACTAATTAATTTACCTATTACAGCAATTACAAATAAAACTAAAGCTAAGATTATAACTGCAATATTTTCTTTTATAAAGGGATTGAAAACAGAAATATCAACAGCTGACCCAACCATAATAAAGAATATTGGTATAAATACATCTGCTACTGGTTTAAGCCTGTCTTCTATTAAATCTTTCTGATGGGTTTTTGCCAAAAGAAGTCCAGCTGCAAAAGCTCCTATTATTGGTGCCAATCCCGCAAGTTGGGCGAGAAAAGCAAATATAAATGTATAGGCTAAAGCACCTAAGAGCAGGCTTCCGCGAGCTTTTAAACTATGGACAAAAATAAATAACTTTGTTGTAAAAAGATTTCCTAGGATTATTGAAACAAAGAGAAATCCAATTGCCTTACCAGAAATAATAGCAACAGTTGATAATTCTACAGAAGCTCCGCCACCAGAGTTTGTAGAAGTAATAAGAGCACTTACTACAGCCAATATAATAAGTCCGCAAACATCGTCAATTACTGCTGCACCCAAAATAATTTTGGATTCTATGCTTTTTAGTTTTTTTAATTCAGACAAAACTCTAGCAGTTATTCCAACACTTGTTGCCGTTAAAGTTGCTCCAATTGTCAACGCTGCTAGCATTAAAGTGGTTTCAGAAGTAAAATTAATTAAAGAATACATGTTAAGAATATAAACTGAGTAAAAACCCAGCCCAAAAGGAACTATAATTCCCAGAATAGCTACTAATAAAGAAGGTACCCCTACTTTTAATAGGTCATCCAAGTCTGTTTCAAGTCCTATTTCAAACAATAAAATAGCAACTCCAACCTCAGCTAATAAATGAAAAACATGGTACCCAGGCTCGCCCAGAAGTGGTATCAATGCAAGAGAGCCTAGAATTACACCTGCCGTAAGTTCTCCCAACACCTCTGGCTGTTTAAATTTAACAAAAATAGAACTTATAACTTTGCCGGCTACAAAGATACTTGCCAACGCAAGAAAAAAGCTCCCCAAAGAGTAACTATTTGGATCATCAATTGTCATTATGTGTCTCTAAATCGACTTAAGTTTCACATGAAAAAAAGTCATAGTCAAACCAAATAATGTAGAGAGTAAATCTATAATAGTTTATTATTAAAAATAAAGAGTTAAAATGCCAAGCAAAAAAATTCGTTTAACTATTTCAGACTTATGGACCAATCAATATACCTACTTTATTCTTGTAGGTTTTATTGTAGGGATATGTGCAGGATTCTCAAATGTAATATTCCATTGGTTATATCAAACCGTTCACCTGCTATTCATTTCTCCCCTTGAATCAAACAATATGGTTATATTTGGAACAATCGTTGGGGGTTTGATCTTATTCTTTATTTCATATCTTTCCGGTAGAGACGACATTCTTGGCTATAAATTCCATAAATTCATTCATACAATATCAAGAGGCAGTGGAGTCATTAGCGCCAAAGAGACCATATTAAAGGGTTTTTCTCAAATTGTATCTCTGGGTTTTGGTGGATCTGTTGGACAAGAAGGCCCTATGGCTCAACTTGGGGGTTCAATTGGGAGTATTGTAGGGCAAAGAATTAGAATAAAAAAGAGTGATCTCAAGATTTTTATTGCTTGTGGAATAGCTGGAGCAATAGCAGCTACATTTAACGCACCGATAACAGGAGTTCTATTTGTAGAGGAGGTTGCTCTTCTAAGAAACATTAAAATAAGGAGCTTTTTACCTGTTGTAATATCTGCTGCTACAGCAACAGTAGTAGCAGGATTCTTTAGTTCAGATCAAAATATATTTACTAGAATAGACTTCCTTATCTTTAATTATAATGAGTTGTTTATATATGCACTTATGGGCGTAGCAATAGGATTTGCATCTTCCTTCTTTACAAAGCTTCACTTTTATATAGAAAAGAAATTTGATGATTTTGTACCAAATTTCAAAGTAAGGCCAATAATAGGTGGCGTAGTCCTAGGACTTTTAGCACTGATACCTTTTGGTATTGGACTCGATGTTTTAGGTAATGGATATGACGCGATGAAAAAAGCTATGACATATGAATATTCAATTTGGATCGCAATTGGAATACTCTTATTAAAACCCTTGGCAACCTCTATTACTTTGAATAGCGGGTGGCCTGGGGGAATATTTGCGCCATCGATTTTTATGGGTGCTATATGTGGGTATCTATTTGGTTTTGGAGTTGAATCCATATTTTATCCCCAGCTAATTCCAGGTGAACTAACAACTTCATATTCTGTTGTTGGCATGGGAACTTTCCTTGCAGCTATGACCCAAGCACCTTTAACTTCCATATTTTTCACTTTTGAGCTAACCCAAACTTATCAAGCAGTTCTTCCTATTATGATTAGCTCAGTTATTGGAACATCAATTTATAGATTAATAATTGGTAGGTCTTTTGAGGCATGCTATCTAAAAAAAGAAAACTTGGAAATCATACAAAATGAGGAGTCAAACATACTTAGCAATATGAAGGTAAATGAAATAATGAGAAAGGATGTTGTGACAATTCCTGAAAAGATGACATTAGGGAAATTCATCGAGTTTCTCCCTTCAACTCACCTAACAACATTTCCGCTTATTGATCAGGATGACAACCTGTCTGGAATAATTTCTGTTCAAGACTACCGTGGTTGGGTACTAGAAGAAGAATTAAGAGATGTTGTAATAATGAAGGACCTAGCATCCACAAACGTGAACACAGTAACGCCGGACGAGTCAATGCTTGAAGTTCTGAAACATTGGGACAAGGGGGATATGCTACCCGTGGTATCAAGAAACGGATCCAAAAAAATAATAGGTATTCTAGCAAGAAGAGATGCATTAATTGCTTATAACAAAGCACTTACTGAAGAATCATCTGAACTTTGATTCTTTTTTAACAGGTACTCAATTTCGTAACCCGTTGCTAGAGAACCGATTCTAGATATAGCCTCTAATGAAGGGAAAACATATTTTTGGCAATCAGTGTTAGTACAGATTTGAGTATTCTTAGAACATAAACACTCAAAATACATTCCCTTAGTATTTAAATTCTGCTTAGAATTCTTTAAATCGTTAGACCTATAAAATCCACCTGCAACAGATGAGTCTATAAGATAATAAACTGGCTCTTTATTCTTATAAATAGTTTCAACACCTTCTTGTATAATAATATTTTTTAAAAAACTTCCACCTTTTGAAACTTTCATTTTCTTCCTTCCATCTCTATTTAACGATAACAACTCATTTCCATCTTGAACTTGCATAACTGCCATGCCATAGGTACCGGTATTGTTTTTGACAAAAATCAAAGGTGATTCAACATTGTAGTGCTCTCTCAATTCTTTAATCATTTGGTTTATCAAGCCTGCTAATCTTTCTCTGTCTTCAGATATATCAAAGTTAATATCATCTACAAGTTTTGTAGAAAGAGAAAAATTATACGGGTCTAAAGAAAGCATTTCTGAAAATTCAGCCACCAACTTATTGTAAAATTCAAAGTGGATGTTTTTTTTTCTAGCATGCCAACCTACTTCTACAGGTGGAACAACGAGCTGGTCTAATTCTTGAAGGATTGGAGGGGAGTAGTCTGAAAGATCATTGTTTATGAGAACTAAGTCAGGCTCAAAATCTTTTAAAAATATTTTTCTATCTATTCTATGAATTTTTGAAGCTAGTACTTTTTCATCATTAGATGCAGTAAAGTAATATTCATCGAATTCACTTTCATATAAACCTACTCTAACCTTCATGTCAGCTTTTTTTAAAATTTTAATTAACGAAAGAATGTTGTCCCAATAGAAGCTGTTTCGAGTATGTAGCTCCGGAACTATTAAAACCTTCTTAATCTTTCCACCATGACTTTTGGCCTTAAATTCTTTAGTTAAGTATGCTGCTTTATCAATAAACTGGGCAGACAAATTATTAAATCCACCAGGGAAAATATTTGTATCCACCGCCGCTATTTTATTCTCAGAAACTCTTAAATCAACCGATGTATAAAAAGGCAAGCTTACTTCAGATTCTTTTTTTAAGAACCAATCAGAAATTTTCTCATTATTTAATTCTATAATTTGATTTATTTTTTCTAAGAAAGTCATCTTCAGATATTACCGAATATAAAATATTAAAAAAGTATTACTAATTTTTAGTAAAAGCATCTATGGCTTCCTTTATCTTATTATAATCTGCTCCTGGAATAATATGTCCTTCTACAATAAAAGTTGGAGTAGATCTAACACCAAGAGAAACTCCCTCCTCAATGCTTGATTCAATAAACTTTAAATATTCAGAGCCTGTATCTAGGCAAGAATTAAAATCATATTTTACTTTGGACACAAAAACTTCATTTATTTTCTCATTAAAAGTCTCTTCTTTAAAGTCCTCTTGATTTGCGAAGATTAAATCATGGGCCTCCCAGAAACTATCTTCTCCATATTTTTTATTAATACAAGATGTAAAATATGCAGCATCATCAGCCCACTTATGAAAGCTAAGAGGGTAATGTTTATAATAAAAAGTAACACTGTCGCCATATTCATTTTTCAGTCTTGCTACAATACCTGCACCATATTTGCATGCAGGACATTGGAAATCAGAATATTCAACTATTCTAATACTATCAGGTCTACCTTTAGTACTAGGAACACCTTTAAGAACGATTGAATTCATTAAATCTGGGTTCCTTGTAGGACCTGAAAAATCATACACCTGTGGCTGAAAAATTATATACCTACCGTCATTTGATATAAAAAAAGATAGCTGTTGTGTTTCGTTTAAAGTTTTAAAAAGTATTACACCCTCTTTTAAACCCTTAATTGGCGAATCTTTAATCTTGCTAATTGTAACGAGTGAGTCATCTGGAATAATGCCTGAAAACTTACTCTTAAAATCATTTAAAATTTTATTTTTATCTAGTACAATTTCTTTCTCACTTTTAGCTTTAAAAGAATCACATCCAACTGCACATGTAAGGATAAAAAGAAATATAAATAGTTTCAAAAAATTCATTACTTGATAACTCTTGAAAGTATGGCTTTAGCATTTTTAAAGAGGCTGTTGAAAGCAAAGCAATTTTCAAGCTCCTTACTTGTAAGCAACTTCATAATCTCAGGATTAGAATAAAGTAAATCCTTAAAGTTTTTATCATTATTCCAAGATTGGAAAGCTAAATCTTGAACCATTTTATAAGATTCCTCACGTGACAAGCCTTTCTCTATAAGTTTAACTAAAATATTTTGTGAAAATATTACTCCATTGGTTTTCCAAATATTTTTTAACATATTTTTCTTATAAACATTCAGATTTGCAAGCATATAATTTGACCTAGATAGCATAAAATGGACCAACGTAGATGAATCGGGGCCAATAACTCTTTCTACAGAGGAATGACTAATATCTCTCTCATGCCAAAGAGGAATGTTTTCAAATGAAGCATGAGCATTAGACCTGACTATTCTAGCTAAGCCCGAAAGATTCTCAGACAAAATTGGGTTCCGCTTGTGCGGCATGGCAGAGGAGCCCTTCTGTCCCTTGGAGAAAGGTTCTTCAACCTCCAAAACCTCTGTTCTTTGCATATGTCTAATCTGAACAGAAATCCTTTCAATTGATGAAGCTATAAAAGATAAAGCGGTAAAATATTCAGCATGATAGTCTCTATTGATAATTTGACTACTAATCTTTGCAGGTTTTAATTTTAATATTGCGCAAGCTTTTGCCTCTATTTTAGGAAGAACATTTGAATATGTTCCAACCGCTCCGGACATCTTTCCAACACTACAAACTTTAATTGATTTCTCAAGCCTATCTTTTGCTCTTTTCATTTCATCTAACCAATTAGCTACAACTAAGCCGAATGTTGTTACCTCAGCATGTATTCCATGAGATCTACCCATTATTGGAGTATTTATATGTTTCCGAGCAAGATTAGTCAGAATTTTAATAGTATTATTCAGCTCTTTTTTGATAAGGTTTCCTGAATCAACAATCAATAAAGACAAAGATGTATCCAAAACATCTGATGAAGTTAGACCTAAATGAACAAAGCGAGAATCTTTACCGATAGATTTTGCTAAATTAGTAGTGAATGCAATTACATCATGTTTGATAACTTTTTCAAGTTTATCTATTTCTTTTGTATTAAACTTGGCCCTTTTTTTTATTCTCAAAAAAGATTGCTTTGGAATATGTCCATAAAAAGACCAGGCCTCACATACAGCAAGTTCTACGTCTAGCCATTTTTGATATTTATTATGGTCTGACCATAAAATTTCCATTTCTTTGGTGCTATATCTATTTATCATTTAGGTGTTTTATATTATACACGTATTTAAAATGTCTTACATAAACTTGTTAATTAACATTGATTCATTATAATTTTTAAATGAGCCCTTTGAGAATAATTTTTTCTATCCTTAGTTCAATCGCTGGATTCTGGATTACCTTAGGTAATTTAAAATCAGCGGGAAACTTAATTCTTCCATATTCTGTCGGTATTGGAGTTTTCTGTGGTCTATTAACTTTCTTCTTTGTTTACTACTCTGAGAAGCTTTTTACAGATTTGAGTGCCAAAGCACTAATAGGTGCGACAATTGGAACTGCAGCTGCTCTTCTTTTCTTTTTAACTTTTGCATACTTTTCTGAAATCATTGGACTAAGTCCAAGGTATCCCTTCTATACTTACCCCATTGTTTTCTTGTCTGTTTTATGTCTTGGTATTGCAGTTGGGTTAAAGAAAGGTGGAGGACCAGACGCAGGTGGCAAAGAAAATACTGAATTCTTTCACGGCAAAGTGCTTGATACAAGCGCTATTATTGACGGAAGAATTTCTGATATCTCAAAAGCTGGTTTTGTTGAAGGAATTATAATTGTTCCACAATTTGTAATAAGAGAATTGCAATGGATTGCGGATTCAAATGATAGCTTAAAAAAAGTTAGGGGTAGAAGAGGCCTTGAAGTTCTCAAGGCTATACAAGAGCAAAAAGATGTAAAAGTTAAAATAGTTGATAGAGATTTTACAAACATAAAAGAGGTTGATTTAAAATTAGTAAGATTGGCTAAAGAATTGACCGCTCATCTCGTTACAAATGATTTTAATTTAACTAAGGTTGCTAATCTTCAAGGTGTAAGGGTATTAAACGTCAATCAGCTGGCAAACTCCTTAAGACCTGTAATACTTCCTGGTGAAAAAATGAAAATCAAAGTTTCTAAGTCTGGTAAAGACGAAAAACAAGGCGTTGGCTATCTTGATGACGGCACAATGGTAGTTATTGATAACGGTAAAAAACACATCAGCGAATTTGTCGACATAATAATCACAAGTGTGATTCAAACACCAACTGGTAGAATGATTTTCTCAAAAGTTGGAGATTTACATGACTAAAATACTTACATATTATTAATCTTATGCCTAAACAAATGCTCTCAGTTATTGTTGCTGCTGCTGGAAAGGGTTCAAGATTTGGTGGTATTGTTCCAAAGCAGTTTAAAAAAATTAACAATATCCCCGTTTACATCTATTCTTTACTTTCTATTAAAAAATTGAAAAATGTTGATGAGATTTTTTTGTTAATCAATAAGTCAATAAAGAAAGAGTCTCTATATATCCAATTAAAAAAGTACGGACTAGGTAATGTAAAAATTGTTTACGGTTCGAGCTCCAGAGCAAAGAGTGTCCATAAGGCTTTCAAGGAAATAAGAAAAGTGAGAAACCTAGTTGTGATTCACGATTCTGTTAGGCCTAATTTTAATTTTAATTTAATCAATAAAATTATAAAAAATATTGATAGTTACGATGGAATTATATTGGGCTCTAGGGTAGCCGATACGGTCAAAAAAGCTAAAGAAAAAGTGGTTGGTAAAACTTTAGATAGAAATAATTTATGGATTGCCCAAACACCTCAAATATTCAAGTATGAGGTTCTTTACAAATGCTATTCAAGTAAAATTAATTTTGAGTCATTCACGGACGAGTCTCAGCTTTTAGAAATGAATCATTTTAAAGTTAAAATATATGAGAACTTCGAATATAATAATAAAATAACTACAGAAAAGGATTTAAGTATTTATAAGAGGCTTTTGGAAAATGTATAGAATCGGGCTTGGATTTGACATACACAAGACTATAGAAAAAAGGAAACTTTATATTGGTGGTGTTAATATTCCCAGCAAACTAGGCCTAGATGGTCATTCAGATGCGGACTTATTGATTCATACTATCTGCGACGCTATATTGGGTGCTTTGGCTTTAGGGGATATTGGAGATCATTTTAGCAATAAAGATCCCAAAAATAGAAACAAGAGGAGCAGCTTTTTTCTTAGAAAAATCTTAAAATTATTAAAAGAAGAATCATATCAAATTACTAATATTGATTCGACAATCATATGTGAGAAACCTAACCTTGCTAAATACAAAAAAAAAATAAGAGAATCCTTAGCCTCAGTCTTAAAAATAAACACTAAAAAAATATCAATCAAAGCCACCACCTTTGAAGGCCTTGGTCCAATCGGTAAAAATGAGGCAATAGCTTGCAAGACAATAATCTTATTAGAAAAAAAAGCTCTTAATAAATCAAAATGATTTTTCAAGATTCAAAAAAAAATTTTCTGGGTATCAAAGAACTTAAGGGGAGCAATTACAAGGTATTGATCATTCCATATCCATTAGAAAACTCTGTTAGCTATGGCAAAGGTACTAAGAATGGTCCCAAGGAAATAATTAAGGCATCGCATCAATTAGAGTTATATGATGAAAACCTGAGCTTTGAACCAGTAAAAAAAATAGGCATAAAAACCTTAAAGCTTAAAGATAGATTAGATGGTTCCGTAATAGCTCTAAACAAATTAGAAAAAATAGTCGACTCAGTATTAGAAATAAAGAAATTTCCGCTTATCTTAGGTGGAGAGCATACTGTAACTATTGGTTCAATAAGGTCTTTTACCAAAAGAATTAAGGATCTAATTATTCTACAGTTTGATGCTCATACAGACCTTAGAGATACATATGAAAGAAGTAAATATTCTCATGCTTGTACCATGAGAAGATGTTTAGAGTCACCAAATGTAAAACTCATATCTCTCGGAGCAAGAAGCACCTCCAAAGAGGAAATAGAATTTATGAAAAAAAATAAGTCCCGTATTAATACCTTTTATGCAAAAGATAAAGAGACTTGGGATTTAAAAAAAATTCAAAAACTCATTAAAAATAAAAATGTTTATATTAGTTTCGATGTTGATGTATTTGATTCAAGCCTAATGCCTGCTACCGGAACACCGGAACCTGGGGGTTTATTTTGGAATGAAGTAATTAATCTAATTAAAATGACAAGTGAAAATTCCAATGTGGTTGGTGCTGATATTACGGAGCTTGCACCCATAAAAAATATGGACTCTTATAATTTTACTGTTGCTAAATTAACGTATAGGCTCATATCTATTATATTCAATTCAAAAAAAGTATAGTAAATACAAAAATATTCTTCATAGTGTATATTTAAAAGTATATAAAACACTAAAAGAGAGGTGCCAATATGGCTTACGAACTACCAGAACTTCAATATGCCTTTGATGCATTAGAACCCTACATTGATGCCAAAACAATGGAAATTCATTATTCGAAGCATCATCAAACTTATATAACAAACCTGAACAAAGCATTAGAATCTTACCCTGAGCTTTTTGAGAAAAGTCTTGAAGAGCTTTTAATTAATCTTGACCAGATTCCTGAATCAATAAGAGTTGCTGTTAGAAACGGTGGTGGTGGTCATTATAACCACTCTTTATTCTGGGAAATTATTGGGCCAAAGTCAGATAGTGCCCCTAGCTCTAACATGAACACCTTGATTGCAGATTCTTTTGGGAATTTTGATAATTTTAAATCAGAATTTAATGAAAAGGCTACTAAGCAATTTGGCAGTGGATGGGGTTGGCTTTGCCAAGATAAAAGTGGAAAGCTTGTTGCTCTATCTACTCCAAATCAAGATACACCACTTTCTTCAGGGTTGAATCCGATAATGGGAATAGATGTTTGGGAACATGCCTATTACCTTAACTACCAGAACAAAAGACCGGATTATATAAATGCTTTTTGGGAAATTATTAATTGGAAAGCTGTTGAAAGTAAATTGAAATAATGAAAAATAAAAAATATTCATCATTTGTAACTAATGGACTTGATAAGGCTCCCAATAGAGCAATGCTCAGGGCTGTAGGATTCTCTAATCCTGATTTTGATAAGCCTATTATAGGAATCGCTTCTACTTGGGCAATGGTTACTCCTTGTAATATGCATATTGATGGTTTAGCCAACCATGCAGCAAAGGGCACAAATACAAACGGTGGAAAAGCAGTCATCTTTAATACAATCACTGTTTCTGATGGTATTTCCATGGGAACCCCTGGAATGAAATACTCTCTTATATCTCGAGAAGTAATTGCAGATTCAATAGAGACTGTTTCAGCTGCTGAAGGATTCGATGGGGTAATCACCATTGGAGGCTGTGATAAAAATATGCCAGGCTGCCTTATAGCAATGGCTAGACTCAATAGGCCATCTATTTTTATATATGGTGGGTCTATAATGCCAGGAATTCATAAGAAAAAACCGATTGATGTGGTATCTGTTTTTGAAGCCGTAGGATCTTATTCAAATAAACAAATTTCAAGAAATGAGCTTGAACAAATCGAGAAGTCTGCTATTCCAGGACCTGGTTCTTGTGGAGGCATGTATACCGCGAATACAATGGCATCAGCGATAGAAGCTCTAGGAATGAGTTTGCCTGGAAGCTCTACTCAAATAGCAATATCCCCAAATAAAAAGAAGGATTGTTTAGATTCGGGCAAAGCCTTAATGAATTTGATTAAAAAAGATATTAAACCTAGCGATATAATGACAAAAAAAGCTTTTGAAAATGCTATAACTGTCACTATTGCCCTCGGTGGATCAACTAACTCTGTTCTACATCTAATTGCTATGGCTAAAGCAATAAATGTGAAAATTTCTATTGATGATTTTACAAGAATTGGCAAAAAGGTTCCTGTCCTTGCAGATTTAAAACCAAGCGGTTCTCACGTCATGGCCAAATTTTGTGAAATAGGTGGTTTACCCCCTTTATTAAAAAGACTTTTAGATAATAATCTTTTACATGGAGATTGCCTAACAGTTACAGGGAAAACAGTTCGAGAAAATTTAAAGAATGTAAAAGATAACTTGGGCAATGAAATAATAAGAGATGTATCCAGCCCTATAAAAAAAGATAGCCACTTAGTAATACTTAAAGGAAACATTTCTCCAGAGGGATCAGTAGCAAAAATTTCAGGCAAGGAGGGCTTAGTGTTCCAAGGCCCAGCAATTGTTTTTAACTCAGAAGAAGAATGTATGGAGTCAATACTAAAAAAAAGAATAAAAAAAGGGCACGTAATTGTAATAAGATATGAAGGGCCTAAGGGTGGCCCCGGGATGAGGGAGATGCTAGCTCCAACCTCAGCGATCATGGGCCAAGGGTTAGGATCAGATGTAGCATTTATAACTGATGGAAGATTTTCTGGAGGTACTCATGGATTTGTAGTCGGACATATTACGCCTGAAGCGTTCGACGGTGGTCTTATATCAATTATTAAAAATAACGATATAATTAAAATTGATTCATCTAAGAGAATTCTTGAGATTCAAATTACAAAAAAAGAAATTGCTGCAAGGTTAAAGAAATGGAAGAAGCCTTCACAAAAACATTTAACAGGTGCCATCTATAAATATGCAGCTCTTGTTAGCTCAGCTTCCGAAGGTGCAATAACAGATGGCAAAGATTGATACAATAAATAGCTTAAAAAATAAAAAAATACTGCTTGGTGTCACAGGTGGAATTTCAGTATATAAATCATGTGAAATGGTTAGACTGCTCATGAAAGAAGGAGCAGATGTTACAGTTGTTATGACTAAAAATGCAGAAAAGTTTGTAAGTAAAATGACTTTTCAATATTTATCTGGGAACAAAGTTCTCTCTAATATGTATGATGATACTGAATCAGAAATTTCCCATATAAATATCGCTGACACTTCTGATTTAATACTTGTCTGCCCTGCAACTGCAAACTTTATCTCAAAATATTCTAATGGTATTGCAGATAATCTCCTTCTAAATATACTTTTAGCTACTAAGTCTAGAATAATAATCTGTCCCGCCATGAATGTTAATATGTTTGACAACCCATTAATTCAAAATAATATGAAAAGTCTAGCTGAACATGGAATTGAATTTGTTGAACCTGATAGTGGCGAACTTGCATGTGGCTGGGAAGGGAAAGGACGTCTAGCTAATCCTGAGAAAATCTTCAATTGTATTAAAAAAAAAGACCAAAATAAAGACCTGATAAATGAGAACATACTTATAACATGTGGTGCAACTAGAGAGTTTTTAGATCCCGTAAGATTTATATCAAACCCATCCTCAGGAAAAATGGGGCTAGCGCTTGCAAAAGTCTTAGAGGCACGAGGAGCAAAAACCAAAATAATCTATGCTCACATAGATGGTCAAATCCCTCATCATCTCGATAGCACACAATGTGAATCAGTTGAAGATATGGAAAAAGAGGTATTCAAAAACTTAGATAGCTTTACCGTAATAATTAAAGCTGCTGCAGTTGGCGACTATAAATTTAAAAATTCAGGAAAGAATAAAGTTAAAAAGAATGAAGAAAAAATAAATTTTGAGATGGAAAAAACAAATGATATTTTAGCTAGACTTGGCAGAGAAAAGAAGTCAGATCAAATCCTGATTGGATTTAGTGCTGAGACTGAAAATACGGTAAAGAATTCAATAAAGAAGATTAAAAATAAGAATTTGGATATGATAGTTGCAAACGATATATCAATCCCAAATTCAGGCTTTGGTAAAGATAACAACTTCACTTATATAATTTCAAATAAAGAAATTGTTGAAGAACTTGGACTTATTTCAAAACAGAACTTGTCTATTAAGATTGGTGACTATATAAAAAGAATCAGAATGGAATTACCCTAAGGATAATTCCATTCAAGAATAAACCTATAAAATTGAGTCTTTACATGCTTTAGCAATTCTGAATTTTACAACTTTTTTGGCAGGAATCTGGATTACTTCGCCAGTTTGAGGATTCCTTCCTTGTCTTGCCTTACGATCAACTAAAACAAGTTTTCCTAATCCGGGTACTGTAAAAGTTCCGCTTGCCTTAGCCTCTGTACATGCTAATTCTGCAAAAGACTCCATAAAACGAGTTGCATCAGCTTTAGAGATACCTAATTTCTCAGCTAGTGCACTAGAAATCTGTGATTTTGTTAATGCCATAATGATAAGCCTCCTAAGTACTAAATATTAACTAAAGTACCTTTTTTCCTTATAATAGTTTTTTAATCCTAAAAATGCAAATTTTATCTTTTAAAATCATGTATATTAATTTGCATAATGTTGCCAAAGAAAAGAAGTCTTTTTTTGTTCTTTTTAGTATTTTCCATAATAATAGCCTCTATTTATTATTTTAGATTTGGAAATAAGGTTTCGATGGACCCTGAGCCCTCTAGTCCAAAAGTAGAAGTCATAGAAAGAAAAGTTAAAAATTTTGCAAAAAAAACATTCTTCCTAGCTAAATTACATAGTAATAAGAGCATTATGTTGATTTCAGAGACAGAGGGAACCATCAAAAGCAGGGAATTCCAAATTGGTGATTTTGTTAAGAAAGGGCAGATTATATTACAAATGACTGATACAAGAAAAGTTCTTGAGCTAAAAGAACTCGAAGATTTGCTAGAAGCATCAAAAGCTAGGCTTGACGAAGCTTCATCAAACTATAAAAACAGCTTAAAACTTCATGAAAAAAATATAATTTCAGATAAAGAAAAAGAAACGCAGTGGAACTTGTACCGTTCCTATAAGTTTGAATATGAAGCTCAAAAAATGAGATATAAAAAAGTACTTTGGGAGTTTGATAGTTTAAGCGTGAGAGCACCTTTTGATGGATACGTAAATAAGTACTTCTTTGATGTAGGACAAAAAATTTCTCGAGGTTCAACGTTAATTCAGTTCTTGGATAATAATTTGTTGATTGGTAAAGCAAATTTGAGCTCTGAGAATGCAGAAAAAATACGAGGTTCAAAAAATCCATTAATTGTCAAAAATAAAAAATTCTCAGTCAAAGCGAAGCTCCTAGGAGTTGGAAGACAAATGAGTAATGATGCACCCTCTTACAAACTAGAATTTCTTATTAGTAACAATGAAAAAGGGTTTTTGCCCGGAGAAGTTGTGGAAGTAGAAATTATCATATCAGAATATAAAAATCACATATCATTTCCATCAAGTGCTATTGTAATGGAAGAAGATAATCATTACTTGTTTATTGTTAAGGATTTAAAGGTGAAAAGAATACAGATTTACCCTATCCAGCTAGATAACAAATCCTTTATTGTTCCCGAAACTATAATTCCGCCATTATATAAAATTATCACTAACGGGCAAGCTAAGCTTCAGAATAATGATAAAGTAAGGATTAAAAAATAATAAATGCGATTAATTGAATTCTCAGTTAAGAATCCTGTTTTTTCAAATCTTTTAATGGCAACAATTATAATTTTTGGCTTATATATTGGTAATAATTTACCTAAAGAATTGTTTCCCTCTATAGGATTTGAGAAAGTCACAATTGTAACGATATATGAGAACTCAACTGCAGAAGATGTAGAAAAGCTAATAACGATTCCAATAGAAGACCAAATATCAGGAATTTCCGGAATAAAAAAAATAACTTCTACATCATCTGAGTCTAGATCTTTTATAGTAGCTGAGTTATTACCTAATGAAGATATAAAAGAGATAGCCCAAGAAATTAGATCCGAAGTCTCACAGATTAGGAATGACCTACCCGACGATATTGATGATCCCATAACCAAGGAAGTTGAAGCCAGTGCTCCCTTAATTAATGTATCAATCGGCAGTAAGGGGGATGAAAATGAATTAAGGCTTTATGCCACTAAGTTAAAAGATAGGCTTGAAAAACTAGATGAGATTGATGGTCTTATTGAGTCAGGGTATGGGGATTTAGTTTTCTGGATCAATATCGACCAAAGAAAACTATTACAATATGAATTAAGTTTAAATGAAATTATTTCAACAATAAAATCAAAAAATATTGACCTACCAGCAGGGGCCATTGAGACTGGTGATCAGGAATATACTATTAGAACTAAAGGAAAAATTGAAAGCGTTTACGAACTAGAAAATGTTCCGTTGAATAAAAGATTCAACAAGATACCCCTAATCTTGGGAGATATTGCCGATATCCAATTAGGTCAAGAAAAAGATCTCTCCCTATCCAGAATAAATGGATTCAAATCTGTTTCTTTCTGGATAGAAAAACAAAAAAACAAAGATGCAATAAAGTCTGTAGAGAAAATAAAAGAAACTGTATCAGTATTCGAACAGGACCTACCAGATGACATTAAAATTTTTATATCAAATGATTCATCATACTGGGTTGAAGGTAGGTTTCAATCTATGGTAAAGACAGGAGTTTATGGAATATTAGCTGTCTTAATTATTCTGGCATTATTTCTTGATTTTAGATCAGCTTTTTTGGCAGCCTTGGGTCTCCCTGTTGCTTTCTTTGGCGCATTCATAGTTATGCAATACACAGGAGCGAGTCTTAATGTTATTACAATGTTCGGACTAATAATGGTATTGGGAATTGTTGTCGATGACGCCATAATTGTAGTCGAAAATGTAAAACGTCATATTCAAAAAGGACTGAATCCTAAAGATGCAGCTATAGTAGGAACTAAAGAAGTAGCTTGGCCAGTAATCGCTACTATTTTAACTAACATAGCCTCCCTATTTCCGATTCTACTTGCCCAAGGGACGCTAGGTATTTTCTTGTCTATTATTCCTCAAGTTGCGATTTTTGCTCTTGTATTCTCTTTGATAGAAGCTTTAGCTATTCTACCCTCTCATTGTGCGGATTTTGTAAAAATAACCAAAGAAACTGGTTTTATTTCTAGGATTTTTAATTCTTTTAGGAAAAAATATCTCAGTACATTAATTACCGCATTACGGTATAGATATTTTGTCATTGGAATGTCTTCAACCCTACTAGCTTTGAGCTTTTTCATTTTATTTAAAATCCCTTTTGTTCTGCTTTATGTATCTGATGTAAATCAATATCTAATAAAAATTCAAAATCCAACCAACTACAGCTTAGAATTGACGGATAAAAAGTCTGAAGAAATAGAGAAAATAGTCATAGATAATACTTCTGAAAACTTATTAAAAAATTCATTAACAACTTTGGGTATTGATTTTTCAAAGAAACCTCCAGTATACGGTGATCATGTATCCAACATATTAATTCAGTTCCAAGATTTTGAAAAAAGAAAGGAAAATGGTTTGGATTCAATGAAGGAAGTTCAATCTATTGTTGAGGAAAAAGTGATTGGACCTGAAAGTATAAGTTTCGTTCAAACTGCTGGTCCCCCTAAGGGAAAGGACCTTGATATTAGAATTATTGGAAATGATATTGAAGTGCTATCGGAAATAAGTACGAAGATTAAGCAATTTCTTAAGAAAAAAGAAGGGGTTTACGGCGTCAACGATAACTTATCTTACGGAAAAACAAAATTAAGTATTAATGTCGATGAGCAAAAAGCAGCTTTATATGGACTTAGCACCTTAGAGCTAGGAAGAGAGATAAGGGCAATAGTAGATGGCTTAACTATAGATGAAACTAGGGTTAATGATGAAAAAGCATACATAAAGATAAAGATAACAAATTCATTTAATAGGGATGGGCCATTGAATCTCTCTGACCACTTAGTAAGAACCTACAATGGGTCCTACGTTCCTATATCTAATTTCACTTCTACTTCTACTGACTCATCTTTAGTTAGTATTTCAAGATACAACAGGGAAAGGGCTGCCAGTATTACTGCAGAAATTGATTCCGATATCACAACACCAAGACAAACAATTAAAAGTGTTATCAACTTTTTTGGTAAAATAAAGGATGACTACCCTGGATATAAACTAGCCCTAGATGGAGAAGAGCAGGATACAAGAGAGTCACTGGAAAGCGTTAAAAGAGCATCTATAATATCAATTTTAATAATCTATCTAATATTGGCAACGATATTGAGGTCTTATTTTCAACCGTTACTAATAATGTCAATCCTACCTTTTACTTTAGTAGGTATTACTGTTGGAGTTTTACTTAGAGGGGATCCTATTTCCATTACAGGTCTTATAGGAATAGTTGCGCTTCTAGGTGTTGTAATTAATGATAGTTTAATATTGATGAATTTCATCAACAAAGGTATCAGGAACAATAACTTTATATATTCAATTTTTTATTCTGCAAAAAATAGGTTTAGAGCGATTATTCTAACTACTTTAACAACCTTTGCCGGATTATTCACTTTAATGTTTGAAACAAGAGGAGAGGCAGCATTCTTGGCACCTATGGCTATCTCCTTAGGCCTTGGGCTTGTATTCGCAACATTCATAACACTTTTCTTAATTCCATGCCTATATTTATCCTTTATAGACTTAAAGAAAAAGTTAACAAAATCTTTAGCCTAAATTAATTCAGAAATTGTAAAGATTGGAATATATTCTATATCTTTCTTAGCAAATTTTTCCACAGCTCCCATCTCACGATCAACAATCGAGAGGATTAGAGTAACTTTCGAACCCTGCTTTTCAATCTCCTCAATTGCGGATAATATTGACCCTCCAGTGGAGACAACATCTTCTACAATAACAACATTTGAATTTCCTAAATCGGGGCCTTCAATTACTTTTTTGGTTCCATGTTTCTTTTCACCTGATCTTACTAAAAAACCTTTTAAAAAAGTACCTTCTGAATGTGACTTGTTCAATATAGCACCAACTATCGGATCAGCTCCAATAGTTGGACCGCCTACATGCGAAATATTCTTATTTATAATTTCTTTATAAAAAATTTCGGCAATCACACTCAAGGAATCAGAAGAAAGAGTACTGATTCTAGCGTCAATATAATAAGAGCTTTTTTCTCCAGATGAAAGAGTAAAATCACCTTTTAAAATCGAATGCTTTTTTAAATATTCTAATAAAAAGTTTTTCATTTTTAACAGTTCTTATTATTTTGAGTTAAAATAAAGATATGTCAAAGTTTCCACCTGGTTTAGAAAATGCAATTAATCATTCTTATTTAGATGCCCTTTATGAAAGGCGTTCAAGAAGATTCCCAATTGGTGGCGAGATTGATGATGGCCCTCTAAAATATAAATCAAAACATTCGCCAATCCCGCTAAGCGAATTAGAGGAAGCCATACTTGCTTGGAATGGTTTGGGAATAAAAAATATAAACTTATCTGACTTTCCCCCACACAAAGGATTAGATTTAGAAGTTAAGTTTATGAGTAAAACAATTCCCTCGCTAGGTGATATTCACAGAACGGAACTTTTTTATACAAACGATGAAGGCTTATATCTTCTTAAATTGAACGATAAAGATGCTCCAGACTTAAAGGGCATAGAGGGACTAAGCAAAGAGGCCAAAATAGAGAAGATACTAGAGCTCTTTAGAGAATCAAGAATTAAAATACATAATGGACGTGCAAAAATACCTGACGTACCTCCAGGGCTTGCGATTCATAATACATGGAGTGTAAACAAACCCGGGACCACTCTATTTATGCCTGTCACAGATTTATCGGCTGGTCTAATCAATATCCTATTCTTTTATATGAGAGAAGGGCACAGGTTTAACTTTGTTGATGAGCTAAATAAAATGAAGCCTGCTGGAACTCAAAAATGGATTAGCAATGGATTCATAAAAGATTCAAACCCAATACCACTAATCGAGGCTGAATTACGATTTGCAAATGGCTATATTGCTGAACAGCCTTTGTTTTGCCAAAATGTCGTTTTAACTCAACAAATTTTAGGTCTTGGTGGATGGATGTTTAGTGGTTTTCAAAGTCGGCATATACTTGGCGCTGATAAAAGCTTTAAAGGTTTAGGTTTTAGGTGTATTGACGCTAAAGATCAGGGTGAGGAATGGGGTTCGGCTGTCTCAAGTGCCCCTGTAGGATTAGACGGTCACTTTGAATCTTTTTGTCCACCTTACTTTGAAAATATGTCTGAAGCAGTTGATGCATTTAATGAGATGAAATGGGGAAATTGGAATTCAAAATTTATGCCATACAAAGACCCTTCGGGTGTTCTAGATGCAACCCCTAAGCCTAGCAAAGAAGAGATTCAAATTGTTAAAGATATATGTAATTACATATACGATACTTACGGGAAATTTCCAGGTTTTTCTGATCCTATGTATTGCCGTATGATGGTTCAAAATCACCATATCGACTTAGATTTTTATGATAAATTTTATCCTGAGGGTGCATACACAGAGGCGCATAAAAATCATTTTGCACTTTGGCATCCAGATATAGAAGACCCATTTAAAAAGTAACTGCTTATGCCACAAATATAAATATTGGAACTAATAGAAGCAGAATTAAATTCAAAAGACAACCATAAGGTAAAAAAGAAAACATAACTAATTGAAAAGAAACCTATTCGGAAACAAGATTCTATATAAAATGTTCACTATAACAAGCTATTTAGTCCCAGTCTAAAGAACCTGCAGTTTGATATTCTGTAACCCTTGTCTCAAAGAAGTTTTTCTCTTTTGACAAATCAACAGACTGTGACATCCATGGAAAAGGATTATCTGTTCCATAAACTTTCTCTAGCCCTATCCTTTCTAGCCTTCTATCGGCAATATATTCTACATATTCACAAAACTGCTCTGGATTGATTCCCAGCAGGCCGTTAGGACAAGCATCGAAAGCATACTTCTTCTCATGGTCGACAGCTTTTACTATTAAATCGGTAATATTTTTCTGGACTTCGTCTGTCCAAACACCTTTGTTTTCCTCTTTAATTGTGTTTATCAAATCACAACCAAAAGCTAAATGAATACTTTCATCTCTCATTATATACTCAAACTGCTCGCCTATGCCAACCATTTTGTTCTGCCTCTTAAGAGCCAACATCATTGCGAATCCAGCATAAAAGAAAATCCCTTCCATTATCACATAATAACCCACTACATCTTGAAGAAAAATCTTAATATCCTCATCAGTCTTAAGTTCAAAGTTAGGATCCATGATTGACTTTGTTAGCCCTACCACATAATCATCTTTCTCTTTTATAGAAGGAATTGTTTCATACATGTTGTAAATATATTCGGGATCCAAGCCCAGAGTGTCACAGCAGTAAATAAATGTATCTGTATGAACTGCCTCTTCGTACGCTTGCCTTAGTAGATATTGTCTTGCCTCAGGATTGGTAACGTGCTTATAGACCGTGAGAACTATATTATTAGCTGTCAAAGATTCAGCAGTAGAAAAAAAGCCTAAGTTCCAAAGAATCATTCTCTTTTCAATATCTGATAAAACATCTGGAGACTTCCACTGTTCTACATCTTTCTGCATTGAAATCTCTTCAGGTGTCCAGTTATTAGCTACACCATCCTTGTAATGCTCTCTAGCCCACATATATGTCATAGGTAGAATTTTATTTGGATCTGTCTTTGAATCATTACTTAATATAGTCATTTTTGCACTCCTTAATAAATCATTTTTTACTGACAAGCTTCACAGTCAGGGTCCATTATGCTGCACGCACTCGTAACCTCAGATGCAGGTCTTTCGGCTTGTGACTGTTGTTCAACATTCTCATCAGCAACCTCTTTGTACTCTCTTTTTTGAGTATAACCAAATTTATTAGCATCAAGTGTAGATTTCTCTATCTGCGTTGCAGCCAGCGTCCTAAGATAATAAGTTGTCTTTAAGCCCAATTTCCAAGCGGCTATATATATCTCACTTAACAACTTCCCAGATACGCCCTGCATAAAAATATTATGTGATTGACTTTGATCAATCCACTTGCCTCTAACTGAAGTATGTTTCAACAGTGTATGAGGACTTATTCCGAAAGCCTCCTTATGTTTCTCTCGAAGGTTTTCAGGAATTTCAACAATCTGATCTAAGTTTCCATCAAAATACTTTATCTTGTCCAACATATCTTTTGACCAAAGATTGAGCTCTTTAAGATCATTGACCAAATATGAATTAACTACGGTAAATTCTCCACTTATATTTGATTTAACATAGATATTTTTATAAATTGGCTCTATACAAGGATAACAGCCTGCAATATTAGAAATTGTTGCCGTTGGAGCGATAGCCATAGTGTTTGAGTTTCTCATACCATGCTTTTTAACTTTATCTTTTAATCCATCCCAGTCCATCGACGTTATTTTGTTAACATCAATATGATCCCCTCTCTCTTCCTCTAAAACAGTTAATGTATCGAGCGGGAATATTCCCCTGTCCCACTTAGAACCTGGAAATGTTTCATATGAACCTCTTTCCTTTGCTAACTCGGAGGAGGAATCAATAGCATTATACGAAATAAACTCCATCAGTTGATCAGAGAAATTTAGTGCTTTAGGTGACTCAAAAGGAAGATCACATTTAAACAAAGCATCTTGAAGACCCATTATTCCCATTCCTATAGGTCTATGTTTAAAGTTTGAATTTTCAGCTTCAATAGTAGGATAGAAGTTTAGGTCTATAACATTATCAAGCATTCGTATTCCTATTTGAACAGATTCTTTTAGTAAATCTTTATCTAACTTACCATTTACAATATGCTTAGAGAGGTTAATAGAGCCTAAGTTGCAAACTGCTGTTTCATCAGCAGAAGTATTTAGTGTAATCTCAGTACATAAATTTGAACTATGTACAACACCCACATGGTCTTGAGGGGACCTAACATTACACGCATCTTTAAAAGTTATCCACGGATGACCTGTTTCAAAGATTCTTGTGAGCATCTTCTTCCACAAATCGGGAGCGTGAATTTTCTTGTGCTTCTTAATTTTTCCTTTTAATACTGCTGCCTCATATCCTAAATAAGCTTCTTCAAATTTGCTTCCAAATAAATCATGCAAATCTGGAACCTCTTCAGGAGAAAAAAGAGTCCAATCTTCTTTATTCACAACCCTCTTCATAAATAAGTCTGGAATCCAGTTTGATGTATTCATATCATGCGTTCTTCTTCTATCATCCCCAGTATTCCTTCTTAAATCTAGGAAATCTTCGATATCAAGGTGCCATGTCTCAAGATAAGCACATGTAGCGCCCCTTCTTTTCCCACTTCTATTGATAGCTACAGTTACATCATTAGCAATCTTTAAAAAAGGGACAACCCCTTGACTCTCAACATTGGTACTTTTTATTTGTGAACCAGTAGCCCTAATGTTGGTCCAGTCGTTACCTAGTCCACCGGACCATTTAGACAATTGTGCATTATCTCCTACACATTTAAATATATGAGAAAGATCGTCAGATACTGTGGTTAAATAACAAGAGCTAAGTTGTGGGTGAGGAGTACCAGAATGAAATAGTGTTGGAGTAGAAGATACAAACTCCATTGAGGATAGTTTATTATAAAACTCTAAAGCCCTTGAGTCTTTGTTTTTCTCATTAATCGACACTCCCATTGCAACTCTCATCCAAAAAGCTTGAGGTAGCTCAAACTTCCTTCCTTCATGAGAGAGCAAATATCTTTCATATAAAGTCTGAATTCCAATAAATTCAAATAGACCATCTCTCTTTAAATCAAGGGAGCTAGACAACTTATCCAAGTCAAAGTCCAATAGTTCTTCGCTTAGATATCCGTGTTTTACTCCTAGCCTTATGCCATTTATAAAAGTCTCCCTATATTGTGACTCCAAGGTCTCTAGGCTTACAGAAACTTCCATACCTTCTTTATAAAGCCTTTGTAGGAAAAGGTTTGCTGAAACTTTGCTATAATCAGGGTCTCTCTCTATAAATGCAGTTGAAGACAAAATCAATGCTCTTTCTAGGTCTTGAGTAGTGGCACCATCAAAAATATTTCTTGTTAGCTCTTTAACTATAGAATCTACAGATGTAGTATCTGGATACTTTTCGCAGGCTCTTGAAACTGTTTTTCTAATCTTTTGAGGATTAAATAGGACGTTTATCCCGTCTTTTTTTCTAATCTTCAGCTTACCCAATTCTGCTTTCTGAGAAATCTTCTCTTTCTGCTTTTCCCTTTCTTTTGCTCTTTCGGCTCTATATATAATATATCGACGAGCAACAGTAAATAAATCAGCCCTTATTAGATGCTTTTCTACAATATCTTGAATGTTTTCTACATTGGGGTAGAACTCAGTAAACCTTGAAAAGACCTCTTCTTCGATATTATCTACAATCTCTTTTGAATTGACCTGGGAAAGTTCGGCTTCATTTCCAGCGTTTATAGCTGCATTTATTGCATTGAGGATTCTTACTGAATCAAAATCAACTAATTCACCAGACCTTTTAACTACTAATAACTGCTCAATTTGATTCATTTTGTATCCTCCCTATTTAATAATAGAATTTAGAGGCAAGGAAAAGCTTAACGGGGTGCAAAAGGGGAATTTAAACTTAATCCTTGCCCCGGTAGTCCATAATCACTCTAAATACCTATCTACCCTTTATTTACACAATTAACCATATATTGTGACTACAATTTCATTAAACCACTATATATAGTATCAGTCAAGCAAATCTTATACCATTTTTATTTTTAATTAAAAAGCTAATATTTTAGCAAGTTTAGGCAAACAAAAAATATAGATTATTCTGCTTTAGAAATAATTGCAGTAGCCAAATCTCTAAATATATACTTATGAAAAGGAAATATAGAGTACCAATACAAATATCCCCATGTACCTTTGGGTTCAAAAATTGCAGTAATAACCAAAAAAGTCTTAGATTTATGAGGGATTGATTCTAGCTTAAGCCAGGCATCTCCTGGTGACTTTAGGGTCATTTTTAGCAGTATCTTCCTATTGTTTTCTATTTTTTCAATTCTCCAACAATCCATTAAGTCTCCAACCTTAAGATTCCTTCTATCACTATCAATAATCTTTCTTCCACCAACCAAACGATCGACGAACTTACGAATAGTCCATAAGAAATTCCATGCGAGCCAACCATTTTTGTCGCCTAAATTTTTCAGCACAGAAAACAAACGTTCTGGACTAGAATCTGTTTCTCTAATCCTTACTTCTTCAAAGCGTCCCCTTCTTTGAAACATTTGATAATCGGGGTAAATATCTTGCTTATTCCAAGAAGTCTCAACAAATTCACTTTTTGTTTTTTCAAATGAAGACTTAATTGAATCTTTAAAACTTAATAATCTGACTTCAGGAAAAACTTCCCTAGCTCTACTAGTATCTCCAACAATATTATTAACTATTCCCTTCACGATCGGAACTGCAAGAAGATTCGTTATAGGCGTCATTAAACCAATCCATCTGGCGGCTAATCCTGGAGCTAATATTGGAATTGGAACTATAAATCTTTTCAAACCTCTAAATCCACAATAAGAAAGCATCATATCCTTAAAAGTAATAGGCTTTGTCCCAATATCCATTTTAGTTAAAGGCATTTTATCGATTGCTAATATTAAATATTTCAATACGTCTCTAATGCTAATTGGACGAACAAGATGATTAATCCATTTTGGCGCAATCATAACAGGCAACTTCTCACATAAATGCCTTAGCATCTCATAGGATGCCGAACCCGAACCAATTATAGGGCCAGCGCAAAATTGCGTAGTAGGTAAGCTTTCTGATAAAATCTTTCCGACCTCAACCCTACTATTTAAATGATCCGAAATCTTTGTACCATCAGGAGAAATACCACCCAAGTAAATCACATGCTTGATGTTTTTAAATAAGGCTACAAAATTTTCTGCTACTAATCTATCTAGAGCAATATAATCCTGAGAATCAGACATCGAGTGAATTAGATAATATGCTTGGTCTACTCCATCTGGAAGCCCCACCAATGTTTCTGGCTTAGTTAAATCTCCTTCGAATACCTCAACGTCAGAAAACCAGGACTTTTTTTTAATTTTCTCTTTATCTCTAACCAAAACTCTGACTTTAAATTTATTACTTAACAATCTTGGAATCAGCCTTCCTCCAATATAACCAGTCGCACCTGTAACAAGGATTCGAGCATTTTTTGTACTAATTTTGATGGGATTATAAAATTCTTTCATAATATATCTTAACTAATTATTTAAAATACCTAATTTTAGAATATAATTAAAATACTATGGACTTTCTTTATAATCGGGCGAATTTATTTTTTTTAGATAACTATCTTTGGGAATGGGTTCTCTCAATAATTGCCATCATTTTCCTCTTCACAATACTAGTTTTTATAAAAAAATATGCTGAAAATAAATTAAGATTATTTGCTGAAAAAACCGCAAATAACTTCGATGATTACCTACTAGAAATGCTATCTTCTACATCTAAAATTTTTATTTTAGTTAGTTCAATTAATATAGGAAGTAGCATAGTAAATTTATCTAACGAAATAAATACCATTTTATATCAAATATTTGTCTTAATACTTTTTTGGCAGATTACAAAATGGGTAATTCTTATTTCAAACATAGTTTTTACAAAATATAAAAAGAAAAAAGAGCTAAGCAATGATATGCATGGAGTAACTGCAATCAATGGCCTTACTGCTATATCCAAATTTATAATATGGGTCATCTTCTTAATGCTAGCCCTAGATAATCTTGGAGTTGATATAACTGCCTTGGTTGCAGGACTTGGAATTGGTGGCCTAGCTATTGCTCTTGCTGCGCAGAGCATTTTAGGCGATCTTTTTGCATCGCTTACAATAATGATAGACAAGCCAATTGCAATTGGAGACTATGTTGTCGTAGACAACTTTATGGGGAATGTTAAGGCAATTGGGATTAAAAGTACTAAGCTTGAAAGCTTAACTGGTGAAGAAATAATAATATCTAATTCAGATTTATTAAACTCAAGGCTTAGGAATTATCATCAATCACGGATGAAAAAAAGAAGGAGTACTATGAAAATTGGAATAGTATATGAGACAGATTTTAAAAAATTAAAAAAAGTTCAAGACATACTTAAAGAGATAGTAAAATCAAATCCTAAAACAGAATATATAAGAGCAATTTTTACTAATTTTGGCGACTTCTCACTAGACTTTGAATTAACGTATAATGTTCTTAGTCCTGATTATGAGACTTTAACGGAAATCAACCATGAAGTTAGGTTGATGATTTTTGAAACATTTGAAAAAGAAAATCTCCAATTTGCCTATCCTACAAGAACAATTCATATAAACAAAGCAAACAATATGGACTCCTCTTTCTAATAGGATAGTAAAAAATAAAAAATTATAATTTGTTTTAAAAGTATATATATTTTATTATTTTTTATGACTAAAAAAATTTGGGGTGGAAGATTCCTTAACGCAACTAATAACGAAGCTGAGAATTTCACATCTTCTATTGATTTAGATAAAAATCTTTATAATTTTGACATTCTAGGATCAATTGCGCATGTTGAAATGCTTTCAAAGCAAAAGATTATAACCTCATCAGAAAAAAATAAGATTATATCTGGATTGAAAAAAATTTTAAAAGAGATTGATTCACAAAAATTTACCTTTTCTCACGAACTCGAAGATATTCATATGAATATTGAGAATTCCTTAACAAATAAAATAGGTGTTACGGGCAAGAAAGTTCATACTGCTAGAAGTAGGAATGATCAAGTTGCAACTGATATTAAGCTCTATATAAAAGATATGACCAATAGCTTAAAAGCAGACTTAATAAAACTTCAAAAAACAATCATTAAAAAGTCGGAAAAGAATATAGAAGTGATAATACCTTTTTATACTCACCTACAAAGAGCTCAACCTATACTAGCTTCGCATTACTTATTAGCTTTCTTTGAAATGTTTTTAAGAGACATTGAAAGAATTAATGAAACAATTAATAGGCTTGACCAAAGCCCTCTTGGAGCTTGTGCGGGATCAGGCACTTCTTTTAATATTGATAGATTTTATACCTCTAAAAAATTAGGGTTTAAAGAGCCAACAAGGAACAGTATTGATTCCGTGAGTGATAGAGATTATGTTGCAGATACTATCTATACCTGTTCAATTATAATGATGCACCTTTCTAGATTTTGTGAAGACTTAATAATTTGGAACAGTGCAGAGTTTAATTTTATAAAAATTGGCGATAGCTTTACTACTGGATCAAGTATAATGCCGCAGAAAAAGAACCCGGACATATTAGAGCTCATAAGAGGAAAATGTAGTACTGTCTATGGGAACCTTGTATCTATCCTTACAAACTTGAAAGGTCTACCTCTAAGTTACAACAGAGACTTACAAGAAGATAAGGAGCCATTATTCTCGGCCCTAGAAACTTCTTTAGACTGTGTAAGAATTTTTACAAAGAATTTAGATTCTATTGAATTTAACTCCAAGCATATAATGAAGGGTTTGAATATAGGTTTTTTGACTGCAACAGATTTAGCAGATTATTTAGCAAAAAAGAATGTTCCTTTTAGAAAAGCTCATCATATCACTGGAAATATTGTTGCTTATTGTGA
>Ga0315315_10000285_pt1 | contig 40321 bp, 28 predicted proteins | sample M140m3416metaG_FD_203699 | JGI IMG/M metagenome (GOLD analysis project Ga0315315, IMG submission 203699) | Ammonia-oxidizing marine archaeal communities from Monterey Bay, California, United States - M1 40m 3416 | ecosystem: Environmental > Aquatic > Marine > Intertidal zone | place: USA...
AGCGATAGCCGGAGGAAGATATAGCTGGTTATTAATTTTTTGATTAGCTGCATTACTATTTTTTGCAAAATTTCTCCCTGCCGCATTTCCGTGCATCTGGTGGGGTAGTACAGTCTGGGGATTCAGGTGATAGTCAAAGTATCCGCCAGCGTTATTTGGTTTATAATTATGTTTCCAAGTGTCTGTAATAGGGTCATAGTTATTTTTCAGAGCACCTAGAGTATGTTTAACTGGTACTTTTGGATCTTGAGGAACAGCAGTAGAGTTTGCTTTTACCTCAGCTATGTAGTCTTGGAATTCGCTTCTGTAATAATGGTGTTCTCCACTCGCTGGAATTGGTTTAAAGCCCCAAGGCCCTCTTACCGACTCGCCTCTTGCAGCGTCGTGAAGCTGACCAACTCTATAATCAAGATTGCAATCTTTAGGGATTTTAACTAAAAATGTTTTGCCTAAATGTTTGTCCGCAACATTCTTGACAAACTTGTAAACTTCCATGGCGTTTTTAAGTGTCTTCTTGCCAAGCTTGTCTACATTTTTTATTAGTTTGCAGTTCTTTTGTATAACGTCTTGTATCTTACCCATCTGATCTTTGATGCGGTGAACAGTATTTAAAGCTGGAATAAGGTTATTCCCGGCTATAACCTCTGGGTCATCTAGCCCACCAAGGGCGGGAAGCTCAGCTTCAACGTGAGGTATGACACTAACTACTTCGCTGGCCCTTTCGTCTTCAGTATTATTATTAATCCCAAGCCATTCAAAAATTTCTGTAACTGCAGAATACATGCTAGACAGAGTGTCTGATGTCACTGGAATCAAGTCAGAGCCTAGGACATCAGAGGCCACTGAGTTCCATTCAGCTAGAGCAACTTCTACATTATCTCTGGCTTCGCCAAGCTTTTGCTTAAGACTACCATAATCTGTCATGATTTGTGTAATAGCATTTTGTATCTTTACTATGCCGGCTTCAGGTATTCCTATTTTTTCTGCTCTTTTGTAATATAGTGGGTAGCCGTAAGGAGGGCTACAAGGACTAGCTGGTAAACCATCTTCACCAACATAATCTTTGTCAGACTTGAACACACATCTTGGGACTGTTACTGCATAACTTCTAGATATCCCAGATTCTAGCTGCAACCTGAAGTCATCATTCACATATGCTGGCGGGTTAGCCGGATCTATGACCACAGAGTTAGCTAGAGCAACTTCTAGAAAGTCATTCTCTTCTGTGGACTCCATGTAGGTTTCTGAGTATTCCAACAAAAATTGCTTCCATCTTTCAAATGAAACAAAAGCAGCTCTCAGCTCCATTTCGGTTGCGACATAGTAATTGCCCACACCATTAGCACCAAGGGCCTGAGAGTCAAGAAGTATCTGCTGGTATGACCCCCAACCTCTTGGTATCGTAACGGCGTTCTTACCTAAGAACCCATAGAAAGGAAGTATCTGTTGCTCAAGGGCGGTGTGGTGAGTCCATTGCTGTCTCATCTTGTATCCTAAGTTGTTTGGGAGACCTTCCTTCTTGGCTCTGACTTCACTGAAATCTCTGTCGCCGTAAGCATTAAAGAAATGCATTTTTGTTTCTTGAGCGCCAACCACAAATTTATCCACTGCATCATTTGTAAGTTCAAACCCCAAGTCTTGGTTTGTAATCTCAACACCAGCTAAATTTAACTGTTTGATGTATCTCTGGACTGCTCCATATTCTGGCTTTTCACTTCTGTCTATGGCGTCCAGTCGGATTATTCCAGCTATCATATCTTTGTATTCGCCCTTTTGCATCTTCCTCTGGTTGTGATGGAAGAGCCATTCTAAAGAGTCGTTATTTTCATAGTCTATGACTGGTAATAATGTTACAAAAAGCTCGTGACTTATAACATCACAAAGCTCTTCCACAAGAGATAGCAAATTAGTCTGTGCGAAGTCCACATTATACATTGCGGGCAATAAATGTAGCGGTATACCACCAAAATCTACAACGTAATTGAATCCTCTAAAATTAATTTGTGTTCCATAATTTACTTTGTATTCATCAGGTAGTTGACCATACATACCTAACATAGCTGCCAACGCCTGAGATATTCGATAGAAAGGCATACCTTTGTCAGAAACTCTGCCTAGTCCTTCTCCAGTCATTGGGAATATGGCAGGAATCCTATCAGTGACTCCGCCATTCTTATATTTTGTTGCGTACTTTCTAGTCCACAAGTCACTACCGGAGAATGTGACGGTTCCATCAGGATTTACGGACTTCTGCAGCGGACTGAAGGTCGGATTTGTGCCTTCTGATTGCAACCTAAGCATAAGCTCATCTGATGGATCGTGTTCTAAAAATGCAAAGATATTGAAAACATTTTGTTGGCCGTAGTTACTTCCGGCATAATCTTTGAGTATTATAGTTACATTAGATAGTATTTCTCTAGGGTCTTTAAGATCTGCTGTATATAATGGAGCTCCTCCAGTACCTTTGTTTTCTATGTAGTTTTGAAGCAAGCCACCAAACACAACGTGGTTGTAGCCCCTGTCCGTTGGAAGCGCAGGCATAAAGCCAAGTTTTCTATTACGGAATCTAGTTTGATCTATAAAGACATTACTATTGGCCGACCCACTGTAAAAGAAGTGGTGGTCGCTAGGTATAGACTTAACATTGTGTACACCTCCGCTACCCCAATGCAAGTAGTCCGTTATGTTGTAGTCTCTTGGTGTATAGGGTAGGGTTCCAATCGGGCGATATAGTCTGTCTATAGTGGGATAGTACGCTTCTTCAATCGTGGCCATGTTAGGGCCAAACTTAAAGAACAACGGACTGCCCATCACAGGAGGCACAAATTCATCAGCAATACCATTGTGATATACATCATCTCCTAAACCCCGACCAAAAAGGTCTGACTTATTAAATTCATCCTCTACCAGCGTAACGCTAAGAGTAGAGCTCCCAGCTCCAAATCCGCCCTTGAGATTGAACTGTGTAATTGAAGCACCTAAAAAGGTTTGTTGCTGGACACCTTCATTTCCAAACACCCAACCTCCAACAGAGTAGGATTCCGGTATCGCGCCAGCAGCAGGCCACAATAAGCCAGCATCACCACTTCCGGGAACTATGGAGTGCCCAGTTTTGAAGTGCGTTGGGTTTACTTCTATTGATGCCATTTCAAATCTCCTTAATCTCCACCCGAGCTATTGTTGTCATCGTTCACATCTAAATTTACAAAGCCAACAATTTGTTCAGAGTTAGCAGCGATCTCAAATCCGTTTTCATCGTAAGCAGTGGCGGACTCTGGATAGTTTGGATGTCTGTTCTTTTTATAAGTATTGAATACCTCAGATGGAACTTCTGGCAATGCAGGTTGATAAAATCCGTAATCAGCGAGTCCTGTGATGATATTGGTCGGCGGATCTGGGTGAGGATAGTACCAAACATAAGGATGTACTATAGTAAAATCCAGTATGCCTTTGAATGGATGAGCCTGAGAAGGATGAGATGATGTTAATCTTTCATTAGGGTAGGCGTTGTACTTGTCACCCTGAGCGAGGTCTCCAACAGATGCGGGCCATTGTGTGTGGTCGTGTAGAGTGCCACCATTGAATGTTGCAAAATCATCAATAATGTCTTCAGTATATAAAAGACCTGACTGGCCTATTCTGGCAGTTGTTGGGTCTGGGTAAGATCTATTAAAATCTCTTTGGGCGGCATCTTCAAACATCGCCTGACCAGAGGGATGCGCTATTCCGCCACTTGGGAATGGGCGCTCCACATATGCATGGCCGTACATATTCGTATTAGGAAGTGACGAATACGCTCCAGAGGTATAATGAGTTGTTCCGCTGATTGATGACATTATCTATCCAATTCATAAGTCCAAGAGATACTGAAAGAATAATTTCCTGTCTTTGGCGACCAACTTTCTTGTGGCGCTTCAATAAAATATTTACGCACACCAAGCTCATAAGCTGGGCTCATACTTTGTATTAGTTGACGAAGCTGAGTCCTAGTTGGTTCTACAATGCTTGGCTTTTGGGTAACTAGTTCTCGTTGACCATTCCCGTAATGCAAGTTTGTGTAGTCCATTTGTAATTCTATCTGTAAATCTCTCTTATATTCCGTCCTAGTTCCAATGTATTGAAGTACTGGGCCTGTCTTTCTTCCCAATACGGGTATCGTAGCAAACACGTCTCCGGGATATGTGTCATTTACTGAAATGTTTTCTGATAAAACACCCGATATTATGTTTGTTGGTCGGTTGTCAAAGTCTAAGCTGTAAGTAATTTCACCGTTAAATTCATTCATGCCAAGAGAAATAGACGTTGGCTGAGAATTCAATTCAAGTGCTACGCTGTTATTAGCTCTCTTATAGACATCTGATATAATACCAAACTGACCACTGTTTGATAGCATATTATACTTAGCCAGAGCATTTTGGTACTTACCACTACCTATGTGTTCTGCAGTATTTGGATATGTCCCCAGAGTAGGTGTGCCATCAGGGCTTCCGTAGCCACTTGGGGTAATGGTATCTAAACCAACAACAGTCCCGTCTATAGAAACATTCACAAACGCACTGTCGAGAGATTGACTGATAGAGACATTATAATCTTCATATGATGTACCGCTGGCGATAACATAGGTTTCTGATACCGAAAACGAGCCGGCAGACATATCAACATCTTCTGTTCTTACGTGATTAAATCCTCCGTAAGAGTTGAATAGGTTTAATGTGCCGCTACCTATTTGATTGTCTTTGTGCATGTACCCATAAGGGCCTACATTAGGATACTGTAGTATACCACTTTCAGGTGGCAATAATCTTTTTACGACATAATCCCTAGCTGATTGCCAAGCAGGAATTTTAGTAACTTTAGTACCGTCATCACTAGGAAAATAGTGGGTCTTGCCAGTGGCTGTTACTTCTCTAGTTATTCTGTATGTTCTAGGTTGAGAGAGATTTTCAGATCTTTCGTCGTCTACTTCGACGCTCCAGCTTTCAGAGAAGTCATTAATAAAAGCCCCGCTAAGAGCTATGATAGTGTCGCTTGTCATGCTAGAGTTCGGGCCTGAGAGCGCTGGCTTTAGACCTTCTTCTACTACATTGCCTTCTGCGTCTACACGTAAATCTTTATTAAGTAAAGTATCAGCTTCTAATGTGATAGTGTAGTCACACCTGTGTACATAGTTGCCTTCTTCAAAGTCAATGCTTACTACACGAGGGAAACATATCACCGCCGGCTCATCGCCGTGAACGGGCATTATTTCCAACTTTTGGCCGTCTTCAGAGAAAAGCGCTTTTATTGCCCTCTGCTTAGAGAATATTGCGTCTAACTTTGCGTTGTTTGGTATTGGTTGTACCTTGGGCATGTTGTCTTCTGAGTGCCCGGAGCTATTGTCAAACTGACCGTAGGGGCCAATGCCAGTAGGAACTGTATCATCGTAATAATTAAATGGTGAGTTGTCTTGAGTTTTCAGTGCGTAAGGAGAGCCTCTATCTTCCAGAATAGTACCCGTCAAGATAATATTGTAAGTAACGCCAACGTTTTCTCCGCCAACCTTATTAAGGTTTGAGCTGATAGATACTAATGGCGATGGCCTTAGAGTACAGACCTGAGTCTGCTCATTTTTATAGTATATTGAAATTGGCATTATTTACCTCTAACTCGTAAGTTGACATTTTCTGTTGTTATACCAGCTCCGCTAGTAAACAGGTTCATTGAACCAGACGATGGGATTCCAGAAGGACACCAAGCCACTAAATTCATAGAACCAGAGCTAAGATTCATGTTGGATGTATGCAATACTATATTATTATACACGGTTCCGGACGCTGGCGCTAACAAATACAGGTTGATATCACCGCTAGATATTGGTGCAGAACCGGAAGTAAACAACCGCATAGCAGAAAACGTGGTTTCTCCTACTGGTATGACGCCTTCTACTGATTCTATATAAGGACGGTGTTTAATGAAGCCTCGCGAGGCCATGTCTTTTCCTGATCCTTGTATAAATATCTCTCCATCGTGATTAGAGAATATTCTACCAGATGCCGTATATGTGGTTACAGTGCCGTCTAAAGGTTGATCCACTTTGATGTTTACGTTAGCAATACCGCTAGCATCACCATATACATCAGCCACTATGAACGAGCCTGAAGCTGGTGTTATTTTTGGTTGCTCTCTTAACATTGCGTCAAACGTATAGGCTGCTCCGGCGTCTAGCATTGGCTCGTCCGCAACGACGTTTCCGCTAGAGAACATGTGATGAGGAGCTCCAATAGCCAACGTGTAGTCTGAGTCACTTCTTCTTGCTCTATTAATAGATACTGACTTGCCAAAGTTATCTGACTCTGAACCTGATATTGCCACAGGCACGAAATCAGAAGTATACGATTTTTGTGTTCTGGCCTTATTGCCCTGCGCCACAACCTTCTCAGCATACTGCCACTCTTTTTCTCCGGTGAACCAGCTTTGCATCTTATTTTCAAATGTGAATACTGCACCATTGTTCAACACAGACGTTCCACTTCCGCTGAGCCAATCTGTTTCTACCCTGACGCCAGAAGAACCCAAGTCATAAACCTTATGTTTAGGTATGTCAAACTCTGAGTTAAATGCCTTCCTTATAAACTGACCACTAAAGGCTGGCGTTGTGGTCGTTGCGTTTCCGTCTGCATCTCTGGTATATATGTGCTCGTGATGGTTTTCATAGTCGTGTTTAGGAGCCCCGACAGCCAAGAAATCAGCATCAATACTAACTGACATACCAAACTCATCAGGAAGAGTTATCATATTTGACAAATCTGAAGCAGTATAATTGTTTGAGCCAAGCAGTCTTTGAGAATCTACTAAGTCAGAGTAACTATCGTGTCCTACATTTATGCTGCTAGGTTTAATTTTCTGCTTAAATTGCCAAGGTAGCGCAGAGCTCATGGTGTTTGTTCCAGAGCCTGTCTTCTGATAATAGAACGCTGCTCCAGCTCCACCCTTACCACAAAGCTCTAAGCCTGACACTGGGAACTGGTTGGCTGCATCAGGGTTTCCTGAGAAGTTTATGTCACTCCACGCAACCACAGATTCTCCTGTGAACCCATTGTAAGGAGCTCCTACGACAAGGTTGTTTTCACTCATTGATATTGAAATACCAAATAGGTCTCCGGGATATCCAGACTGGAATAAGTCGGAGTCTAGGTAATCTGAACCAGAAGCGGCTATTATCTCAGGAATCCCGCCATCTTTTCCTGCATCCGTGTAATATTCTAAACCTGTCGGCCCCTGTCTGGCAACTATACCACTAAACTTGACCGAGGAAGACCCTGCAACAGTAGCAATTCTAGAACCAAATCTGCTTATCTCTGACTTCTTCTTCTGCTCAGTCTCGGGCGCACTAGGTCTTTCTACACTCAATGTGGATGGATTTTGCTCATCGGCAAAGAACCCACTTCCCTGACGAACGCTAAACCCTCCAAACATTGAAGACAATTCACCAAGACCGCTAGCAGAATGATATCTAAACGGCGAACCAAGCTCGGGAGATTTAATTTTTTGTATGTGTTCAAAATTTCTTCCGTCTAGGTTCTGGTACAACCCTTGCACAAAACTATTTGAAGCATCTAGGCTTGTAGGATAGAGACCTCTAAGGAAATCTGCATTGTCTCCTATCAGGCCGCAGGCACTCTGAACTATATTGGCATCGCTGATTAGAACAATCTTTGATCTTTCTTTACCAGAGGTAAATGACGAGAACTTCTCTACTTCTTCAGCTACAACTATAGGGCCATCATCAATAGTAGCAGACTCACACTTAGATACATCGTATCCATCTCTACAGTATTTATCATCAATAGTCTTAATAGGTTGGAATTTCTCTGGTATTATGAACTTCCTTTCTGGATATTCTTTTATAACCTCTTTCCAACCCACAATGATCTGTGTCGTTTCTTCTGTTGTGGTGGTTTTTGTCTTGGTCTCTATCGGTAGTAGGCATCCAGAGACTCCAAATATTCTAACCGTGTGTGGAAGATACTCAACCTGACCGAGATCCAAATTGTTAGAATCAAAGTATGCAAACAAGCTTCCAGATGTAGGAGTATCTCCATCAGAGCCTTCAAGGGCGGGAGGAACTTTAAAGTCTATATAAGATGTCTTTACAATCCCCAGTCCCGGCTTTGACATAGCTCCGGACATGGTGATGTTTTCAGATACTGAGAACGGTCTATCGTTATCATCATAATCTGATAGCCCCACAGGCACAGGCATTTCGACCTCTGGATCTGGACTTGGATTTACACCTTCTAGGTACAACTTAATTGGCAAATATTCTGTGTCGTCTTCAGCAACCCAACTGTAGAATAGCCTATACCCTGAGCCAAGGGCTACAGGCGCTTTCATTGATGCGATACCTGCTTTCATCTGCCATATGGTTTCAGTTCTAGTCACACTATCTCTTATTGGGGTAGTGTCTTTAAATACGTAACTTGCTTGATCTCCAACACTAATTGGAATGAAGTTTCCAATCGTCAAAGGCTTTGACTGCCTGTCATCAGAATCCACATAGAAGTATGTTGCTCTCTGGGTTTTATCGCAACCTGTTACTATGCTGCTGGATGTATTGGCAACCTGTTGTGCCTGACCTTGTGTCTTAAGTGAGTCGTCAGAAACCGTAGCAAACTTCTTAAGATTATTTAGGTAGAGAGGCTTCATGTCTAAACCAAGAGACTTGCATAAGTTATAAACATTTCTAGCGATACCTTGATTAAGATCGTATGTTATTACTAGAGTTTTTTCTCCTTCGTTCAAGAATGTTTTTAGCTCTTCTACATCTGTGTCTTCAGCATTTCCATCTGGGTTTGCTACCCAGCAAACGTCATAGATTGAAGATATAGTTCCCGTGATATTCTCAGTTATAGAATACCCTTTAGAGTTCAACATAGTTTTCAGTACAGAGCCTTCATAAGCACTGTCAAGTGTAGCTCTATTTGTCCAGCCGCCCAGTTGCGCTATGCGTCCTTTATAGTTAGGACATTCTTTTCTCACTATATTTTGGTATAACAAGATATTATCGTCTTGCCCACCATACAAAGCATTTCTCTTCTCTGATCTTAGTGTTGCAACAAGAATGACTTTGGACGATCTTCCTAAATATTGCCAGTTCTGCTCTGCCATTACTGGCGAATCTTTCTGCACTACCTTGTCTTCGGATATTGGTAAAGACTTAGATGACGCAACCCCCTGAGCAAACGAATCTCTTCCAAGATAAGATGCAGGATCAATGTAGTTCACATACTTAAAGTAGTTTACACCGCTAAATTCTGGTTCCTCAAGTTCAAATACTTTTCCTATATGTTGTTCTGCAAAATTGTATTCAGTTACTGTCTTGTTTTTCTTAGTTACTTTTTTGCCAAATATAGGTACAAGCGTTTTCTCTTGGTATGCCGGATATATAATTGCTGAGGCTGGTATATATTCTGCTGCTGCTATTAATGGCTTAGGTTCTTGATTAGGCCTTCCTATTATACCTTGGAAGCCTTGCTTTGGACTACAACCTACTTGACCGTTTCCAAACACCCAAGGCCAGTTTATATATTCTTTAACCAGTCTAGCTGGTTTTGCTGGATCTGAAGTAGGAACAGAACACTCAATAACTTTCTGAGCTCTTAGGTCGCCGCCATTCAGCATAGGTATTGGGCAAGCCTCATTTAACTTGGCGCCCTCAATACCCAATTCGCAATCGCCAGTGTAAGCTGGGCCGCTAAGTTGTGTAATGCCATCCCACTCTGGAATGTGTATCCTAATATCCGCAACGCCCTTGGCGTACATAGAATATCTAGGTATATTCGTATCTCTAGAATAACGAGGGTCTTTAGATTTTATTGTGTTAGGTCTGCCAGAATCAGGGCATATTTGTAATGATTCTGATTCACTCCTAGCTGGATGCAATCTCATTTCAGAGCCAAGTTTAGACAGGATCTTATTAATAATATCGTTAGATCTTTGGTATATGCCGTTACTTTCCCACGTCGGGTCGTCGCCAACAAGTACTAGGGTTCTATCTCCTAGCGCCATCCATTCTTTAATGTTGTCTATAATTTCATCGCTAGCGGCATCTATCTCTGGAGTAATGATATACACTAATCCAGCGTCTTTTGGTATGTCAACATCTGCGAATTGTGTTTGAGTAAACTGTCTGCCTTCGTGTACGCCTGAAAGGTTAAACGAGCCTGACGCCTCTAGATGAGGATTGCTTGACCTATGCAGATTTCCAAACTTGAAGTACTCGGCTACCCCGCTATGTGGATGATACTTTCTAGACTCAAATACTCTGACAGCGCCAGTGTTTGTTGTAGATGCCCAGCCGTCTAGAGGGAACCAGTGTCTAGGCGCATCTTCACCAAATCCGTAAACACCACTTTTTCTGTACCAAACGTTCGTGTCATCAAACTCGTTAAAGCTATCAGTAGGAGCGCCAAACGCAACTATTGAACCATCTTCATTTGTAGTTGTGCTATATCCAAGCCTAGAAGTTCCTGCAAATTCGTCAGCAACAAATCCCCAAGTTCCTGCGTATGTAATGTCGGTGTAGTCATACTTGTAGGCTTTTTTGTACTCTTCTATCGCCATAAGTCCGCTGGACTCAACGCCAACATCTTTGAAGAACTTGATGTCTTTTCTATAGGTAAATCTATCCGTAGCAGAAAGCTCAGAATAAACTTTCTTTAGCGCCTCTCTGTTGCTCATCGTGCTTGCGTGAGTGCCGTAGCTAGCTATTGCGGCGTCATACTTGCCTGTAGTATTATTTTGCTTGAGCCATGTAATCAAGTTATCATATACTTTGATTCTTTGTTCAGGTTTATATTCGTATACTAAACAGTTATCTTCTTTGAGGAATGGAGAGCCTATTGTTATCACTTCGCAGTTTTCACTTATGGAAACTGAATGTCCAAACCTGTCAACCGGAGACATAAGCTCTTCAGAAGCAGCTGAGATTTCCTGTATGAGATCCCATATTTGTCCGATCTTTTCGTATACATAAACACGGCCACCACTAGGAGCAGCGATGTTAAATTCTTCTAACTCTGGATTAGCAAAGTCTGGCCCTACGCCTGATGAAATTAGGTTGAACCCTTCAGAGCTTGTGAGTATGCCGCTATCCATTATATCTAAGACAATCGTCTTCGCATAGTGTGCCCAAGATTCTGGGACATTGCCCATTGGATCTTTTTCGCTGTCCTGAATAAAGTGTTCATGAATGACTCCAGAAGACTGATTGTCATTTATATCAACAACACCACTTAGGAATGTGTAATCTTGATAATATGATATGAACTGGTCTATTGCAGGCTCGATAGAACTTCTTTCAAACGATGGGGTCGGATCTACATACAGACCAAGAACAGGGGGTAGTCCGCTATTCCTTGCTGTGTTATCAAACGGAAACGCTGAATTAAATCCTTCTTTAATGCCACTCAGTATAGACGCCGTTGTAGCACCATCTACGTTATTCCTGTCTATCTTCTGGTGGTGTATCCAGTCTGGCAACGACGGCGGGTTTTGCTCAAACGGCTTGGTTTCACACACAACCAATTTAATATCTAACTCAACAGGCGGCGACGAGAAATATCTTAGAACTTGATTTGTTTCTGCTATTCTTCCTGCTATATCCTTAAACTGAGGAGTTGTAGGGCTAAACTCGTCGGTAAAGACCATAGCACCAAGTGTGTATTTGTTGGTTACAATCTCATCAAAAGACCCACTCCATACAGCGCCGGGCGCTCCGATAACAGCTACTTGTCTGTCACCACTTGCAGACACAGCCAATGAATAACCAAATTCTCTACCCTTTTGACCTACTTTGTGATTTCTGGTTTCTATGAAGTTTCCAGCTATCTTAGTACCTGAAGGGTCAGCCGCATAGTAAGGCTGCCTAAAACCAGATGGCAAAGTAATTTTTTGTTCCAAGCTCCATCCATATTTTGTGCCGCTATCTGTTGGGGTTGTTCTTCTATAGGCAAACACTGCGCCTGCCTTATCCAAAATACCGCTGCCGTTCTCGTCAAACCTATGCGCAGGAGCACCAACTAGCATTAGATCTTTATATACGCCGATTGATTTACCGTACTGGTCGTTTTCATTTCTTCCTGACTCAGCGTAAGGATAATTTCCTACCAGTTTAATTCCAGAATAGTTGACATCTTCATTTGAACCATACTCCCACTCTTCCCATTCTCTAGGAGGAATGATAGGTTTAGTGGAGCCTGTTTTTGCCTTAATGGTAATGTCATACGGAGTCTTAGGTACTAGCCCAGCAAGCTTTCTTATGCCATAGTAATCTCCACTGTAACTATAATCTAAATTTACATAAGTATTCTTAGCTCTGAATATGCCACCAGTAATACACTCAGAATCAATCCATGAAGTATCATGCGTTATAATAGGTCTTTCTGTACACTTGCTGTCGCTGCCTGTGTTGCAATCTCCATAGCAGATCAGTTCAACACCTCTAATCTCATCGTCAGCGTCTTTACTTGCATAAGAGTTATCATCAACATCAATAGCAGAACCAAACAGCCTAGAGTCCCAAACGAAGTTATTGACACCAGAGTCGTAAGAGTAGTTTATAGTATGAAGGTTTGCACTTCCTAAAGATGTAGCAGCAGATCTCTCATTTGACACAAACAAGTTTAGGCTTCCGCTAGGAGTGTGAGGGCCTTTAACAAACAGGTTTATAGACCTATTAGTTCTGCTTTTAGAAAGTTTAGAAGAGCCCAAAGATGCCAACGACATGTTTTGGTTATAGCTAGTTCCGTTTGAGTAACTGTTAAAGGCTATTAAGGGCATAATGCCATATGCTCCAGAGATACTTCCTGAAACAGCAAGGTTCATTGTGCCGCTTCTAGACTCAGAGGTATTGTGTAGATAGGCATTTATTGAACTGAATGATCTGTACTCACCAGAAGTAAACAGTATAACTCCGGAGCTACTACCGCCGCCAATCGCGTTGGCTCCTGCTGGATCTCCCCAAAGATTATCAAGACCACTAGACGTAGCAGTGTGCAAGTTGAGGAAGCTGTTTTCTATACCCAACGAGCCAGAAGTATATAGATTGCTCCACCCACTAACTTGTATTGGATTATAGATGGTGTGCAATATCATACCTGAAGAAGAACCACCGGCTACAGCATAAGGGCCTGATGCAGGATCTCCCCAAAGGTTGTTTAGGCCACTACTTGCTAAGAAGTAAAGCGGCATAGATTCTCGCTCTCTCTTTTCTCCACTAGTATGAAGTATTATTCCACTTATGCCGCCAATGTTGGCAGTGTCTGACTTAACAAAGGCATGTTCTAATCTTATATGAGCAGAATGTATGTCAATCGCGGATTCAAACGCACCACCAGAAGGATAAACTAAGTCATACTGCAAAAACATTTTGTCAATGTCTTCTGAAGTATACCTAGTGTTGAACTCTTTTGACCTCTTACTAGTAGGGAATACTGCCCAAGACTCAGAGGTGTCGAAAAGACTATTCTCATTAAATGTACTGTCTAGCCTGAAAATTCCGCCGGACGGCTTGAGGTAGTGTATTGCTCTGTTTACTAATCCGAAGTTGCTTCCAACATAACTCTGCGGATCTTTGTTGCGCGTGTATAGACTGACTATTAGCTTTGGCCCTATAGTTCCGTCATTCCAAACTATGTCATTATTTGTCTTGTGCTCTATAACACTTTCTACAACAAGAGCTCTTTCGGAAAATTCATAACCTCGTGGTAATGCTTTGCTAATTCTAGGCACTATTGAGTGGAAGTTAGCGTGCGCATCACTTAGGTTGAATCGTAAGAAGTCATTTTCTATTTGGGTATGATATGCTACTCCGCTAGTAACATTACTAGGCATAGTTTTTTGAGCTTTATTTATGTAACTATCGCCATCACTCTTGATATTAAATCGTACAAAATCCCTGCCGGATCTCTGAGTAATAATATTAAAGTCTGGGGAGAACATTGCATATCTGAAAGCTCCCAGTTTCCAATCTCTGGTATTTTCGTTTAACCTATCCCACAACTTGAAGGAGTCGTTGCTATACGCCTCGCCTGATTGCCAGTATTTGTTTCTATGGTTTTCTAAGAATGTGCTTACGTTTGCTTCTTGTTTGTCTAAGTTGGCTCCAGTCCAAACCAAGTTGCATTGGTCAGACCAGCCGAAGTCAGTAACAAACATGTTCATTCCCACTCCAGATCCGGGGGAATTACCAACCTTGAGTGTGCTGTCACCAATGTTTACTTCTAGACCATTAGCACCACTCGCCCTAACAACATCCCAATTATTTTCAGCCTCATTGTCAGTATAAAGTTTAAGAGGGTAGGGATCTCCACTCTGATACGTGGCGACTACAGACAGTGGATAATAATATCCGCTATATTGTAATGTATCTGTGACCTTATATGTAGTTCCGTCAGTACCCTTAGCTATCAGCGTTAGGAACTCGTCTTCGTATCCTAATAATAGTTCAACGTCATTACCATTATCCCACTTAGAAACAATAACGCCAGAATCAAACAAATTATAAGATGCGCCGCTAACATTAATATCAGGGCTAAATCTTACGAACATACTAAATGCTTGACCTAAATCTACGTCCCCAAAGTCTAGGTAAGAATTCGATCCGGAGGTTCTTACAGCATTATTGTATCCATCTGTGATTCTTCCGTATAATTCGTGAGATGTGAAATTATCCGTTGCGTCGGAATCATTTACTAACGCCGTCCAATCTATAGTCTCATAGCCATGTGAGTGGGTAGACAGATTACTGCTAAACAAACTAGAGTTTTTGAATCTCAGTCCTAAGTTTTCTATATGGTGAGAAGAGTAAGTAGAGGTGATAGTACCAGTCAAAGAACCTTCTCTAGGAAGTATACTGGTGCCATCATCATAATTAAAATCAAAATATCCTGATAAGAATGGGCTGTCTAAGAATACTCTTTCAAAGTCTAGGCTAAATTCTTTAGTGAATGGAGTCTTCGCAGACCCTTGATATCCTCGCCATCTTCTTGCATGATTTGACTTGGCGGTTACTGGAGTTTTGAACCCATGAGGTATGGCTTCTATCTTAGATATTGGAGCAAAGCCTGACCCGGTGTTAAGCATTGAGTCATTCGTCTGCCTATTGGTTGGATATACCTTGGTTTCATCCATTTCACCATTGACAATTCTAATGTCATCATGGCCTATCGTATGAAGCTTGATGGCGTTAGCGGGCGCGTAGTTCAAGCATAATTCTATTTCTGCTACAGACGCTCCGCTAGGAAGTGGGAATATATCTAGATTTATATGCTCAAAGTATGAGGTGCTAGAATACTTTTCTGGAGAGCCCACAGAAGGGTTCGTTTCGTATATCTTTAATGGTATCTCATACCACTCAAAGTTAGTGCTGTTTACGGAAACCGCAGGAAGCTTGTAGTGATCTCCAGCAGCGATATCAAAAGAACTTGTCTCGTAATACTCAGACATGTCACCAAGAGGAGTACCGCCAAGGGGTTCATGGTCAGCGTTGTTGTAACCTGAGATTGTTGTAGATCCAGTACCAACCGATTCGTTTTGTAAAAATCCTCCTACTGCAGACGTTACATTAAGCAAGCCATCGTCGCTATAACCCACAACGTCTATTGCATAGTCTCTTGTGCCTACTGCTTTTTTAGCCTTAACCTTTAGCTTAACCGACTCTACTTCAAAGAAATTGTCATCTATAGGGAGTGGGCCTTGTCCGGCGGTGTTAAAGCTGCCGCTACCCACAATACCAAACGCAAAAGCGCCATCAAACAAACCAAATACTGCTTCAGGGGCTTGATGCCCAAACTCAAGAACCAACTTGCCTGAGTCAGCAACTCCAAAGGTAGACTGCAAATTAACATACCTATCGGATTCTGTGCTAAGTAAATCAGTCAGCAAACTAGCAGCTCCAGTTGCGCTGATATTGTTTCTTGACCCAAGGGCGTCCTGCCATACGCTACTGGAAGTAGGATATATACCAGTATCAAATGTGGCAAGCTTGAAGGCAGTAGGCTTTATACATTTTTCTAGCCTGTGTCCAGTTGGAGTAACTTCTATATATAGATTAGTCCTTTCGCCGGTTGCGTTTGTCAGACCACTGTTACATATTTCAATAGCCGTAATTCTAATATGATTAAGCATATCGCTTATGACGGTCTTATTCAGTGTCGTACCAAGAGGGGCAGAACCAAGAGAAAGATAATCATCTTGTTCGTTTATTACTGACCTTGAAGCGTCTGCTTCTTCAAAGCCACCACCAAACCCACGATCAAACGCATCGTCCAAATCTTTTATAGATAGATTAAAGTTAAGGGTGTAGCCAGTATCAGTAGACATATCGGGATATAAATCATCCCAAAAATCAAGTAAAAACCTGTTTTCTTTTGGCTTTCTAGCTATTGTCATATAGCCTTTGCTAAGTGATTCTCCTGTGCTAAAATCAGCATCACCTCTAAACACAATATCTTCATATTGGATAAGTAAACTTCCATCTGGTGCTTCCAGTTTAATATCTGAAACTGTGTATTCAGGAGAGGTTTGACTTAGCCTATTATTTTTAGGAGCCGCTGCTCTCATTATAAAGGTGCTGTCCTTCGCTACCACAGGCTTGGGAACTGAGCACTTATATCTGAACTCGCCACTCGTATGAATTGAAGACGGGGTTATGAACGTGTTGGCATCAGAGACTATATCACTTTTGCTTCCGGTCTTATGGAAAGTACCTGTAAAGATACCCTCATCAATACTCTGGAACAAATTAGATTGAATATTGGTTTCGCTTATAAAATGATTATCGCCATTAGATGTTATTACATCTGCAGTGGGATACATTTTTTGGATACATCCATATTCGGGAAAATCTCCAATAAACCTTTCTGAGTAAGGAGATAAAGAGACCACACTAGAGAATTGGCTCTTACTAAATACGACATTACCTATAAGCTTGCCACCAATAGAAGATTCAAAAGTTGGGTTGGCTTTGAATACAGTTTCTACCTGTAATCTTGGTGTCGCAACACCACCCATAGCTCTTGTGCGAAGCGCTGGAGTGGCCGAAATGGTGACTTCTTGTGTTACTTCTTTACCTAGTATGGCTGCGATAGTAGATGGTGCCGCTGAAGTAATGGTAGCAGATATAGCAGTTGGCGCAGAGCTAAGCTTGGCATTTATTACACCAGCTCCATTATCATTTTCTAGGGCTCCGCCTAGTCTTTTAACGCATAAGCACTGTAAAGACATGTTTTTTCCTTGTTATATTAAAGAACTTGCTCTCTAATTTGAGCATCGCCACCTTGAGTAAATCTAATCTGCTTAATTTTTTCGCCTACTTCTGCGAGAAGTTCTTTCTTTACTTCATCCTTTAGATTTGCAAGGAATCTTCCACCTCTTAAATCTACATTGACATTAGTGGTATCTAGCTTAATCTGGAATTTGGTGTTGTTTAGTTTATCTATACTTTTCTGTAAAGATGAATTAAATCTATCCAGACCTTTAACTAATTTGTTGACCACGGCTGGGTCTATAGCAGCAACCATTCCAGCTCCGCCTCCACCTACGGCCTCACCCCTATTCATGGCTCTTACCATTTGTGCGTTGTTGCCTGCTGCCATACCCCTCCTGCTAACAACTCCTTCGCCCGGAGTAAGCATAGCTGGCACAGTATCAGTACCTCTAGGTTTGAAGAAATCTATGCCATTATTAGCATATACAACGCCGCCCTTACTTAATAGCTGCGCATTGCCTGCCGCCATTTCTCTGTTGAATATTACATTGGCCCTATCAACATTAATTTGAGCTTGCTGTACAGCGAACTCAGCCATCATGGCAGCATTTTCACCCATGTTGCCAAGTGTGCCAGCTAACCGTCTTTGTTGTGCCTTTATCGCTTCCTCTTCTGGGGTTGTACCCGCAAGAATTTGCGCACTTCTTGGACTGTTAACACCGCGAGCATTTAATGCTGCCGATGCCGCTTGTTCTAATAGACCACCAGTACCGCCAACACGACCGCCAAACAGTGTTTGCACGCCGCTTTCAGCCATTCCTTTTATATTGTTAAACGCAGTCGCAAGCCCTTCAACTCCAAACAACGCCTTGGCAAGCGCTTCGTTTCCTGTGGCAAGCGCAGCCGTTGCACCAACGCCCATGCTATCTTTGAGGAATTTCTCCATATCTCCGCTAATAGCCGCCTCAAGAGCGTCCTGCTCAAGTTTATTTTTCTTCTTTATAATTTCCAGAGATTCTCTGTTTATGGCTATTAACTCTCTAGTCGTGCCTATCAGCTCTTTTTGGGCTGTTAACAATTCTTTTCTTCTGTCTGCATCAAGGCCGGCGTTACCAGCAAACCCACCTGCGCCAGACTGCATACTTTGCAGAGCGAAGTTTTGTAACATCTGATTAGATATAGCTTGTAGCTCTGACGCCGATCCTGATCTGATCTCGTTAAGACCAAGTCTTTTAGTTGTGACGTTAGCCTTGTCTAGGGCTGCTTGTTTTCTAAGCTCTGGAGTTACTGAAGCTCCGCCAAATTCCGCCATTATTTGAGCTGCTTCAAGCTGCAAGCTGATGGCTTGCTTTTGAGCCGCCATGAACTCGTGCTCTAATTTTATTCTCTCTTTGGTAAGTTTGTTTATTGTGGCTTCGTGTTTCTGCAATGCCTTCAACGACTTCAAAGCGCCATCACCAAGCTTGGCTATATCCGCACTAGTTTCTTTCAGAAACTTAGAGAAATCAAAAGATCCAGATCTAATCGCTCTAAGGTCTTCTGGTTTTAGTTGGTCAATCTTAGACTGTACAATCTTACCCATCTCACTGTTTGGATCTATACCAAGATTACTTATCAGATTTGTTCCAAGTGTATCTTTTATACCTTGGTCTGTCTGCCCAGCACTAAAATTCATGTTCTGCATGGCGACTGGTAAGGCTGATATGAAGTCTTGCGCCTGAGAGAGCTGGTCAAACTGATTGCCAAGCGCCTGTCCAACTGCAGATCCACCGCCCAATCCAGCATTATTAAGAGCAGAGAACGCCTGAGCTCTAGCATCAGCGAGAATACCCTTGTCAATATCGCCCATTGCCACGTTCTTGAGAGTTTCTTCTAACAGCTTGATAGCTGGGCCTAATTGACTTGACCCAGTAACTAGGCTATTAGCAAAATTATCTACCGCTACACTTGCCCTATTAAATACAGATATAATTTTCAACTGGTCGTAGTTTGCTTTCGCCACTACTTCAGCGGCACGAGCCATGCTAAATGCAGCCTTGGCAGCGTTTATAAGCTGCTTCTGCATCTTGCCTAGTTCTATGTTGCCTTCGCCCAAATTCCCCGCAAGCCTAGCGGATATCGCATCTAGTTCTGCTTCAGTTTTTGCATTAGCGCCAGCGGCCATAGCTAAGGATATTAAAGCACCATTTGTTTCGTCTATGCTCTTTTTGCGTTCATCTTCGTCCATTATGTTATTGGCTAACTCGTTTGCTCTGCCTATCCTGTCGCCAAGTGCTCCGGCGTTAGCCATATTAATGTCGCCCGCCTCCTGAGCCGCCTTTAACTCAGCGCTCGTTCTTTCACGAATATGATCTATTTCAGCTTTTGATATTTTTTCTTCTTCTTTTCTTCTTATCTCGCCGGGGTCTGTCTGAGACATTCCAAACAGCCCTCCTCCAATCATACCGGCCATAACACCAATTGGGCCTAAAGCCATGCCGGCCATACCGCCCATCATGGCCATGTTCATTACTTCAGACATTGCCTGTGCGTCAACTTTACTATCAATCTCTCCACGGGCTCTATCAAAGTCTTTGTCCTTGAGTGCTCGCTCCATCTCCCTTTCGGCAGCTTGCACCATCATTTCTGATAACATTTGGAGTCCCATGACTGCGCCCATTGCCATGTTGCTCATGGTTTGTAGGCCGGCTCCCGCCTTATGCGCATAGTTGCTGAAAGATTTTAGCGCATTTATACTGCTCCTAAGAAAGCCGACCTTTTGTTTTTCTGCGCTCATAGATTGCTTAGTGGCTGTTAGTGCTGCTTGCTCGACACTTGCTCCATTTTTAGTGGCTTGTGCAAATGCTTGCATATACCTTGAGGCAAGAACCTGCCGCTGTGAAAAATCGTCAGTACTTCTTCTTACGGCTTTGAGTCCTTGATTAAAGATATCAAAATCCGACTTACTTAAAGAAGCCTTCATTATTGATCTTTGTTCTTTGTACGCAGCGGATAGTATTTTTGCCTGAGTAACAATTTCTTGCTGTGTTGCGCCACTCTTTTTTAATACTGACATATGCGCAACTTCTCTTCCGACCTTATTTCCCAATACCTGCAAGTTTTTCTTCTCTGTTCTAGTCAGATTTCTTGATACCTGTACAGCATTTTGAGAAGCTTGAGCCGCCAGCCTATCAGCTTCCGCCTTTTTGCCTGCGGCTATTTGTGCCTCAAGCATTTCCATGTTGAAGCCATCTACCTTCGCTTTACTCATCGCCATGCCATGGCCAAAGCCAGCAACCCTATCTGAAGCGACTTTTTGCAACTGATTAAAGACATAAAACATAGTCACAGCTTTAAGGACTGAACCAGCCATATCAGAAAGCGTCTTTCTTGTGTCATCACTAGCCCCGACCATTTCCATTATTTTGTCTACTAATTGAGGAATGGCAGCAACAAGTCCCATCAGTACAGCGCCACTCATTCCTGCGCTAGCAGCAACGCCTCCGCCATTTGCGAAATGTTGTACGCCTCCAACTGCCCCACCTTTAGCAAAGCCAGTAACACCTCTTTTGTTCATTCTGTTGAGATTTGCAGAACCTATGCTTCGGGCAGCTGTCTTATTAATAACAAACTCACCGGGCGTTAACATGGCAGGTACTGTGTCAGACACAGAGCCGCCGCTTGCATATTTTCTTATAGCGCCTCCAAAGAATTTATCCTTGGGGTCTTCTTGTCCGGGAACTGGCTGCTCAGCTGCCTTCCCAGCGTCAAATGCTTTATGATAAACTGCCTGAGTCAAAGCTGAAGTGGCCTTACTCACAAAGGCTGAATTTGTGTATTTAGAAACGCCGGATGTTATATTACCTTCGTCATCTATCTTTGTTTTCTTTCTGTCTTTTGCGGCTACTAATTTTGCATCAATTAGCTGAGCTTCTTTTGCTGTTTTATAAAGATTTCCGAGAGTTCCAGATATACCTTGAGGAAAGTCCCATGGAGCAGTTTCGTCAGCGATGTCGGCAGTAGGCGCCCCATTAAATCCAGCGAGAACTTCTTCAAATAAACTACCTTTAAATCCAGCGTTTACGAGTGCGCTGCCATCTGGCATTTTTGTTTTTGGTTTTCCAGCGCCAAGACTTTTTGATAATTGACCAATTGATGCATTGACGCCAGTGACAACGCCTTCGTCTAAAGCTTCATCAAACTTTTTCGCCACCTTTGACGAAAGTCCTTCAGAGGTAAATTTAAAGGATTTACTATTGCCCATCTGGTCTGCAATGGATTTTAAAGCGGCTTCTGCTCCCGGCGTTCCAGCTTGGAATACGCCACCTATTAAAGCTTTGGCACCTTTACCTTGAGGCCCTTCCCAGTTATTAGAAGGTCTTTTTTTGCCTACCTCAGATGAGGGAATTGAATCAGTGTCCGCCCAAGGAGTGGCGTTGAAAGGGTCAGAAGATATGACTGCTAACTTCTTGGCGTCTAATATTTTTCCGCCTTTATTATAACCCTTGGCGTTCATTGCTGAGAGTCTATTCGTGCCGATTTTGCCCACGCTTGATTTTCTTATAACGAACTCGCCGGGTGTTAGCATTGCGGGAACAGTGTCTCTGTTGCCAGTGCCGGGAACTAAACCACCACTAGCAAAGGCTCTAGGCCCGCCTGCTCCAGCTAGCTGGCCACCAAAGCCGCCAGCAAACTTGCCGAGCGTGCCAAATATCTTCACAGCACCTAAAGCAGTTATAAGAGGTAGAATGTTTTTAAGAACACTTGCAACCTTTACAAGCGCACTAGCTAAAGAAATAGCTGAGTTGGCCATTATTTGAAATAGTGGCGCGGCTGTCATACTTCTGACTAATGCTAAAAACTCTTCTTTGAGCGCAGTGACCCTGACCAAAAGTGCACCTTGTGCGGTTGCTGCATCTTCAGTGAGTGAGTTTGCTCCATCCATTGCAACTTGACGTGCGCGCTCAGCGGTAGCGAATTCTGACAATAACGGAATAATCTTACCGATTTGTCTAAAACCACCAAGCTGTTCGGCTATTTCAATGAACTTAAGATCACCTGCCTCCATATTGGCCATAGCGTTACTAAGTATTCTTATAGCTTCGTATGCCCCTACAAACTTACCTTCAGCGTCTGTAAGGGATATCCCTAAGTCTTGTAGGTATTGAATAGTTTTTGGTCTTTGGATACGTGTGAAAATAGTTCTAAGACCAGTGGCAATAGATTCAGCCGACTCACGAGTAGTAGATCTAACAGAAGTGAAGAGCGCAATAAGCTCATTGAGGTCACCACCAGCAGCTTTAAACACACCACCAGTACGTCTTATGACCGCAATCAAGTCTGCCGATTCAACAGCAAACTGGCCAGCAACAGCGTTAATGGCACCAAGCTGGCTCTCCAAGGCGGCTGCGCCTTGGCCGAACTGATTAAGGATAGCAATTGCGCCTTCAGCAGTTTGAGTAATATCATCAAACGTGGCAGCAAGAGAAGATTTTGCTAGGGCTGCTAAGGCTGTTTTGGTATTATTAGCAGATAAACCAGCCTGAGCCAAGATTCTAGAAACATTCAACAGCTCTGAAGAGCTAACACCTAAGCCAGTTGCTAACCTAGTTACCTCATCAGTAAGCCCTTTTAGATCACGCATTGATTTCCCAGTAACCTGAGAAACCTTTATAAGTTGTCTTTCAAAGTCAACAGCAGCACGTACTGAGTCACCAAGACTTCGGGTAAATACCCCGACAGCTCTTGTGGCAATAGAGAAAGCAGCAAAGCGCTTAAACGAAACAGCAAACGACCTACCAAGTTTAGTAGCTGCGTCAGCAGCTGCGTTAGTATTATTTGCTAGGTCTTTTACTTGCTTGTTGGCTTGCTTACCATTTTTAACATTGACATGGACAGTAACACCACCACCCAGTTGATTCTGGATATTTGTGACTACCTGTCTAGTGTTTGTAGGCGCTTGTAGCTGCAACTGTGCAGTCAGTACGAATTTAGACATTATAAAGTGCTTTCATATGCGTGACTACACTATCTTTAACTTTCCGTGTCGTTGTTTTCTTCTGTTGTTTCTTCCTCTGGTGTGTCTTCTCCTTCTTGTTCGTCGTCTAAACTAACAACTATTTCCTCCCCAGTTTCATCATCTATATAAGATACTTGGGGGATATAAGTACCTTGGTCAGTCATCGGGTTTCCATTTTTATCAACCCTATTACCGTCTTCGTCTTGATACCAACCTCTTTCGTTGATAACCTTACCATCTAGGTCAACTAACTCACCTTCTTTATTTACCAGATCTAAGTCTTCATTAACCAATCCAGCGGCCACTAAAAACTTATTTTCCGGCAACCCTCTTTCAAAAGAAGCGTCTAAAGAGTATAACATCTCCGCTAGTGCTGCAGCAGCGGTAAATGCTACGATGTCATCAGCTCCATTTTGATAGTCTTCTATTGTTTTATACACCTTTTGTCCGTTTTGGAACAAAGTGCAATTTGCCACAAGAAAGTCAAATTTAGCATTATCTGCTAAAGATTCTGCAGTATTACTCTCTAGGGCGATTCTTTCAGCAATATGATCCCGCAGCTCTATTCTCTTTCTCTTCATGTCGTAAGCAATTTGCTTTGCTTCAGAGAGTTTCATCTTCTTTCTCTTATTAATATAAAGCCGTCTTTCGAGGGATACAAGTGAGTCTTCTATTTCCCTTTGACGCTTGTCGTGGGCTTCACCCCAAATTCCTTTATCCTTCATTAGCTGCTTGAGCTCCTGCTTGGTCATAACTCCATCTTGGATGCAGTCAGTCCAAACCTTGGCTCCAATTCTTTGGGCCTCTGAATTGAGTTTGTTTGTGGGTTTAATGACTCGAATGTTGTGCTCCACACCATCTTCGTCTAAAATATTTATATCAGTAAACTTTTCTTTTGGCATCTTTAGTTCCCTTCCTCGTTAGTCTTTGGGTTTGCTATTGGCATTTCCACGGTATACTTTAACCATTTCACATCATACTGTGATAGTTCTGCATCGACATTTCTGGCCTGAGTATTTCCCTTATCTAATATCTCAGATCTGACTTTTTGATACAGTTCTTTCATATAGGTTTGCTCTTGCGTGAGGTCTTTTTCATTAGTCCCCCATAGAAACCCAAGATGGTCTTCTAAGCTGCTTAGCGCGCCTATCATGGTTGTTTGTATTTTTTTCTTTATTATCTTTGCTAGCCTGTCACGCGAGTTAACCTTAAATTTATCTTCGCGAGCAGTCTTATAGCTCTCTTGAGCTCTTATTAAGTCTTTGAAATCGTCCATTTCCTTTAACTCCTAAATTTGTCCTTATACTGTTGATTACTCATCTGTTGCAGTATAAGTTGCTGGTCTCTAAACTGATGTTGCTCTAATTTTCCCTTTTGCTGTAGTTCTTTATATCTTCTCTTTTTGGTTTGTTGAGCATATAGAGGATTCATGCTATTAACCTGCTCAATCTCTTTATCGCTCTGGGCCATTACAAATACTTCGTTTTTATTGGATATATTCGCACTGGTTTTATTTTCAAACTCGTTTTCAAGTTTTTCTCGTTCTCTCTTCTTCCTGTGGAATATGAACCAACCATCTAAAACATCGTCGTCTTCAATGACCTCTTCTGGTGGAGGCTCTGCGGATTCCTGTATATTGTCGTACATTATAGACCATATACATAAGTTTTTTTGATCGCTGGTTAGTTCCTTGTCATGGTTATAAAAAAGTTGTATGCTAGCAGCTTCTCTAATAGCCCACAAGGATCTCCAAGGCTCTTCTCTGGCAAGGTTACGAATCTGTTTTTCCGTGAGTGTATGGGTGTGATATTCCGCTACAACCTCATCTACGCTTATTTCAGAAAAGTCATATAATTTGTCGTCCTTATATGTACATATTCTACAAAGCTCTCTAAACTGATCTGTCCTAGCTATCCCCTCACAAGTATGTGGTATGTGAAATGTTTTTCTATTTACCGCTTCATCCTGTGCTCTCTCCGCCGTCCTCAAGTATTGACGTGCGCTCTCCCTAATTGAAACCTTGCTCCTGTTGTTATACATTTCGAGCTTTAAGGTTTCTATATCCTTGGCTAGGTCGTCCAGAGCTTTTTGGTCTTCATATACCCATAAGCCCTGATCAAACATCCACTCTTCCATTTCATCATGATCCATTATTCCGTCTTCGTAAGATCTATTATACGATTCCTTGAATACTTTATCAATCTGCAATTTCTTGAGCGCGTCTGGCGGTTTTATTACTAAGTCAATGCCCCGTATATTAACTAAGCAAACTCCAGCCCTAATCCTAGATATGAGATACTCCCGTTCATGCTGCTTCATTACAAAACCTCAAGACGGGAGTATTTGATTATCATATTAAGTCCTTCCTTACGCCTCTGCCACTTGCTTTCCTAATAGCTATCGCAAACTTTGGCGTTGTTCCTGCGGTTTTAATATCAACCGCTAAATTATTAGGCGTTAATTACCTTACCCCAGTTTCCTGAGTATCCAGACTGTGCAGGGCTATACTTGAGACTTCCGCCGTGTTCTGAAAGGGCGGGGTCTCCACTAGAAATCACTTCTAAGTCGTTAAAGTTAGTATAGCTGTAAGAAACACTTACATTACCACCAGTAGCATCTCCTCCACCATAACTGACAGAAGAAAGTCTGTTCTTTTCACCCAAGTCAAATGCTGTGGCATTTTCTAGGACAAACACAATTTTTTGCTCAGCAGTATTGTCACCTGACGCCGTAGTATTAAGGGCGTCGGTTTGATACAACGCTGGATCACCAAACTCATAGGCACCAATAAAGTCACCAGATATAGAAACCATTTCAATGTCACAGGTAACTTCAATTGGGAAGTTTGTTGATCTATAGTAAGGAGCCTTTTTGCCAAGTTCAAAGATGTCTTCTCTAGAGAAGTCTGTACTGACCGAGAAACTCTGCAAGTGACAGCTATCTTGAATTCCACCCGCGCCGTTTGTTGTTACACCATCAATATCAGTCGGTAATATGGACTTCGCCCGCATGAAGTTTTCTCTTCTTTGAACACCGCCCAGACCAGATGATGCAGGCTTGTCACTTCCGAAGCCTTCACTAGAGGGATCTAGGTCAGTGTCGCTATCGCCAGTTAACCAAGTCTTATAGTTACCTACCAATGTTACTGACTCAGTTGCCATGCCGTCAATAGGCATATTGTAACTCAAAGAAGATAAGTACATACCTGACATATTCACCTGAACAACAGGTTGATTGTTGTGACCACCAGCTTCTTGACCAACGTAATCAAAGCCGTCACTCCAAATACCAAGCGCAACGTTTGCTCGCTCTTTAGACCGACCAACAAGCCCAGCGGAGGTTGCACCCTGAGAAGCCAAGTGGTATAAAAGTGGTCTTCCATCAAGAACCTTCTCCATTGTTACTTCAACGTCAGGAGTACCCTCGATGTTTTCATAAATTTGAATTTGGCCAAGCTCAAAAGCTTGTTCCAAGTTAAAGTTTGTCGTTATCCCTACGCTTTGAACACCGTGGGCAACTTTGTAATCTGAGCCATCGTGACCCAGTTTAGCAAAGCCTACAGCCTGACAAGCATAGAAAATTCTATTATTAGCAGTACCAGCCATTATTTCTCTCCTATAAGTTATAGAATGTTTACTATTGTATTATACACAAAAATTATACGTTTAATTTAATTACCTCAGCGGTCATTTTTACTATACCGCCGTAAAAACTGTTTCCAATTACGTCCATTCCCTGAACTGAAGAGTTCTTAAATCTTATTGCGGCCCCAGCGTGTGTTAGTGCTAATCGCTTGAAATCAAGCGCTCCAGACACTGGAAAACCCCTATAATCAATAGGGAATTCATCAGCATCAGCCACTAAATTGCTGTCATAGGTAGAAAAAGTCCTTTCGTTCTGGAGAGAAACTATGTCTACCAACTTGTTTCTTTCCAATTCATTTTCAGCTATACAGTGGAATAAAACATCCGTTTCTACGAATGAACCCCCACCAAGCTGGAAGCCAGATATTCTTCTTCTAGGCACTATCTCCACAGCTATTGCTGGTAATTGTAGCCTAGCTTCAGGTGGAATGTCCCAATCGCCTTTTGACTGATTGAAAAATTCTCCATTTATATCATAAGATCTGTACTGAACCTCTCTTAGCCAAGGAACTTCGTTTGCATATACAACATTTATCCACTTATAACTGTGCTCAGCTTGTATCTTAGTACCAGTGGGAAGGGCGTTATCAAAAACAACTCTTCCGTTGTAGTAGTCTACATGGTGCGCATAAGACCCCGTAGTTGTAGTAGGGTAAAATGTGTCATTAATATATACACCTGAAATTCCGGGTTTGGTATTGTTGGTGCCCACTAAAGGACTTGGCGTACTCTCAATTCCGCTTTGCCATACCCAGTTAGATCTAACTCCTTCCCAACATGTCCCAGCAGTGAAGTTCTCGTTTTGAGAGAGCCTTAACTTACTGTAGTCGTAACCGTTTGGAGCAGTTTCACCTGCGGTCACGTTAAAATAGTTTCCCTTGTTGAGCAGCGCCCAGTCAAAGAATTCTATTATATTGTCTTGTATTTCATTACTGAGGGTCGATTCTTGTACATTATCAAACCCTTTTAAGTGGAACGACATAATTTACCTCGCAAGAACTCTCTGGAACAAATTCATAATGTCTTTCTCCTTGCCAGAAAACGCTCTTGTTATAAAGTTATCTGTCGAGACACCGGCCATCTCTGGAGGAATTCTAAAAGCACCACCCTGATCCATGGCTCCTAATCCTGACCTGCCTCTTCCACTTTCTGGTTCATAATGGTATCCCACCACTATCATCTTATTACCCTGCATTAATAACCAGTCAAGCCAATGCAAGTCTGCTCCATTCTTAGTCTTTGTGTGCCCTGTGCCTAAACCCAAAAGATTTAGGAAGGTGGTTGGTTGAAAGTTCAGTTCAGCAACACCACGCATTTGCTTATCAAACCTTGCAAACCTAAAACTTGAAGCAGCCACAACGGCCATGACTATTGAGTCTACTGCCGTTGGCCCTAAGCCTTTTCTTATGCCTAACATGCCGGCTAGTCTTTTTTCTAATCCTATTTCCAGCATTTCGGGTTGAGCTCTAACCCACATTTGAATCATCTTACTCATTTGTGCTTCAATAAAGCCCTTATTTCTAATTAGTCTTTTATTGACCTCTTCTGATATAGCTGCATTTATTCTGCTATCTATAACTGAGAATGGATCTATTAATTTTAAGCCAAATGCCATTTAACTAATCCCAAAAGCAGGCAAAGTATCTGTCTTGTTTTAACCCCATAGGAATTGGATCTCCTGTCCTCTTAAATCTAAACTCCTTGTAGTCTTTTATGCCTTTATGAACAATGAGTTCTTTTGCTCTAAGTATTTTTGGTAAATCCGTCATGAAACCTATGGTTTGTATTGCTGCGTCAGGCACTACAATATTGCTTCCAACCTTTACCCAAGACTTTGCATCCCAATACACTTTTAATTTTATGTCCTCAGTTTTTTCCACTTCCTCGTAGACTACATCTGCCCTTTCAAATCCGGGGTTTCCCCCTCCTCTTCTGTGAGCTGATATAGAATCATGCACAGGGAAATTGTCAAAGCTAGAAGACTCAACCTCTACCTTCTCGATAAAAACCAACTGACATGTCACGCCAAAGATGTTAAAGGTAGAGTCAATAACTTCAAAATATTTGTCGAAAACACTTTGAGGAACATTAATTGCCATAAGTCACCTTATATTGTTATTTCTAATTGCGGAGCGTCATCTCCTGAGTCATCATAAAATTCAATGTATGGCATAGCGTTTCCATAGGTATATGCAGTTTTTGTGTAGAACATAAGCACTATGCTGTTGCCCGAAGACCATCCTGACCTGTCTAATATCTCTTGAATTACAGTTTTAATATCGGGAGAGCTTAAGACAGTTCCATTAGCTGCACTTCTAAGTGTTCCATTTCCGGTGTCTGTATTGTTACCCCAAGCGACTTCGGCTGTAGTGAAGTTGCTGTGGTTAAGATGACTTGCGGCTGTTGGAGCAGCTTGATTATCTGCATCAAGAGCAGCTACATAAAAATCATGATTACTCGAACCGCCTGCATACCCTTCCTTATTTAACTTCAAGTAGGCACTCTGAACAGTAGCTCCTTGTGCTGCAACAATACTATTAAACCTAAAGTATCCTGCAAAGTAATCGTATTCTCCCTCTTCATCATCAAACTGCGTACCAAGGTATGCTTTAGTCGCATTATGTGCAAATTGTGTGTTATAGGTTGAAACACTAGTAGCACTAGTGCCCCTTCTAGCTGCTCTACCATCGTCTGCACCAGCAGCTATCGTGTAAGTAGTAGTGCTTTGTAATCCATCTGAATCACCACTGTAAAATCTATATACCTTCATGCGATCAACAATTACGCCAGAATTATTAACCCCGCCGTTTGAAAGCGCGGAGGCGATACTATCTATTCCTCCAGCACGGTCAACGTGGGATATAATAGTACCCTGCTTAATTTCATTTGCGCCAATTATTTTTTGTATACCCATTTAAAAGTTAGCTTGCGCTATCTCCAGTATAATATCTAGGATCATCGAATCTGTCTGTATATCGCGAGACAAGTGTGCCCGAACCAATATAGACATTGTTCTCCGCTGTTAGTATTTTTGCCGAGCCCATTCCAACCGGGGTAATAAAAGTAACAGCGTTACCATTATTGGCCTCAGTCGAATGATATGTTCCCGAGCTTGAAATTATTACATCTGCCATTTTAACTCTCCAGTTAATTAATAGTTAACTATCTTTGTTTTACTAGGTTACAATAGGTTCGTACAGCATTTGATGACTACCGGAAGGAGCCCACCAAACATATTGACCTCCTGTGCCGTCCCCACTGGGAGCGCAAAAAGCAAGCATGTACTGCCTGTCTACTGCGTCCGCGCCTTGATATTTCAATATCGCTACCTGTCCAGCTATACCCGATATTGGTGTTGGTAATTGAGCTTTGTCTTCAAAAATTGGTATGGTTAAAAACCCACTTTGATTTACAATGGTATTGCTTGTATTTGTCGTGTTGAAGTTGTATGAATAGCTATTAGTTGCAGCGTTAATATCTGCCTGAGCAAATCCAGAAGCTATTGCTTTTGAAGATGCTACACCAGACGCAACCAAGGCCATTCCGGAAACAGTACCTATACTAGCCCTCAAAGCTCCAGATGATGTCACAGCTATTCCAGATACTATCAATATACTCTGGCGATAGTAATCTCCAGAAGCTCTTAAAACATAATCGTCTTCTAAGGCGGGCAAGTCTGTTGCTGCTATAGCCCTAAAAGATGGGTAAGAAGCGGGAGAACCAGTAGTTGGGCCGGCAAGAAAATGTGTTGCGGATTGTCTCTCTAGGTGAATTGTTTGATGTACCGCGCCACTTAACCAAATGACTGAATTTGAGTTTGTAAGTGCGCTGGTCTCATTTCTTTTAAACGGCTCAGTTTGTCTTACGATATTTACGCCAGAGAATATCACGCCAGACTCGCCTAATATCAATCCCGAGCTTCTTATGATTGAATCCGCTGGATTCTCACTTCGCACATCTATCTGATACTGAGGGGTATTAGTATTAATACCAAGCATACTCGTTGAATTATCCCATAGTAGATTACTAGAATAATTTATGCTATTGTCATTATTCCAGAAAGCTATACCGCTTTTCTGAGGCACTGGGTTGCTAGCGTCTAGACCGCCAACACCAAACACTGCGGCTTCTGACGGATAGGTAACAAAAACTTCTTTTACACCTGCGCCAAAGTCAACCACGCTGTTGTCATTAGAGCTTTTTGAAGGGAATCTTACTAACTGGCTGCTAGAAAAAGTACCTATATTTCTTCCAGAGTCTAGAAATCTACCAGACCCTATTTCCCAGTTAGTGCCGTCAGTAATGGCGTAGTATGTTAGGCCGCTTTGCCCAACATAGTCAGAAAAATGGCTAAATCCCGGAGAAGCTCCTTCTAAGACAAAGTTACTAGTACCAGTTGTATTACTAGTCTCTTTTATCCTATCGTGAATTTTAATCATGTTTAAGTCGGACATTATTTACTACCTCTCTAGTATTTCAGGCCAGAAATTTTCTACATCCTCTAGCGTTTTGGCTTTAACGATTTCCTTTCTTTCTGTCACGTCCCTAAGTATCTGTTTTTTTGCTGCTATACTATTAGCTACTTTGGATTCGCCGTTTTCCATGGCTCTCATCCATTTTACATCTAGCTCTTTGAGTCTCTCATCTCTAACAGCCCTTACCTTGTCAAGCCAAATAGCTTTTGCTTTTTTAACGTCTACACCGTCTATTGTCCAAGCGTCTCTAAATACTCTTGAAGATGGAAGATCAGATGGCTCTACAATTTTCCAAGCAGCTTTTGGCGGGACGAGCACAGCCGCTGCATCCTTTGGGTCAATGCCCTGCGCGGGCGATATAATAGAAACACCACCATCTTTATTTTCATAAATTACTAGTTTTGACATTATTTATTTTCCTTATATTAAGCTATCGTTGGATCAGCGTCAGGATGTACACCTGAGCCTAAACCAAATACAACAAAGTCATTAACGTGGCCATCAACATAGCTGTTATCTACTTCTTTTCTTATTACATACGTTATAGTTCTAAGCGTACTAGCATCATCGCCAGCCCTAAGAACAAGGCCAACTGTATTATTATCAAAATCTTCTGCGCTAGCCGCAGCAGTAGTACAGTTGCTAGTTCCAAATGCAGCGTAGTTGTTGTCTCCAAGAGCTCCTGAAACGAATGTAATTGTATACTTTCCGGTTCCATTATCAGTTAATGAATGAATGTTGTATGACTCTCTAATGACTGGGGCAGACCCGTCGTTTCCGTCAAACTGCATCCAAGCCTTTGCTACTGACTTTCCAGTGCCAACTTTAGATCCATCATTAAATACAAAGTTAGTGCCGGAACCTACATAGGCATCATCAAAGCTATCATTCCAGATAAATTTGATACCCCTCGTGGAATCACCAGAGGCGCTAATTGCGTTTCCTCCAGTTTTCATATGTCCAGTCAGTGCTCTAGAGCCATCAGCCGGCAAATACTGAGTGTGCGGATCTGCGACCGTGAGGTTGTCTAACGAATTATGGTCTAATCCGCCAACGCCCGGAAAAGGTTCATATTGAGTAGTGTCAGAAGCCCAAGTCGCATTTGGAAAATCAACCCCTGACTCAGCTATGAATTTTCCATAGTTGTTGGAGTTTATTTGAGCTCTAACATTTTGATTGCGAAATGGGTTCTTCGTGTTGAAGTCACCACTAGCAACTATCTGGTTTACGGACTCTACTATGTCCTGCATATTTACTCTAACATCTTCGGCTGAAATCAATCCAGCGTTATTGTCTGCCAACTGAGCAGTGATGCTTTCAAATATTGTACCTGAGTTTTTAATAGTCATTTTTTACTCCCTTAGAATTGGTATCCACCGGCTCTATGGCCTACACTAGTTCTTCCCATGAAGTCACTAGCTGGGCTATATGGGCCGAGTATAGACTGTCCGCCAATGCTGTTACCTGCTTGATAATCAAGTAATAGCTTGTCATATTTTTCACATAAATCTTTGTATAAAACTGTAAGTGTGCTAGACACTCCCCTCAAGTCTATCGCGGATGGGCCATCTTTGATAGATATTGAGTTGGCGGCCTCGCTTCTAACCTGACTGCCAACCATCACACACGCTGCTTTTAAGCAGACTAAATTTATAAACGCATCCTCTCTAGTCGCTGTCTCAGTTGGGTCTGGAGAAAGTTTACATGTCTCTACGTTTATTGTGTAAGTATTGTTGAAATCAACATCTAAGTTTACAAGTTGTGCTGCTACTAAAAGTGTTGTTTCTATTCTGTTGTCACTGAATTTGTACTTTGATGAATCTACGTCATCAATTAAGTATCTTAATATTGTTGACATTTGGCCTTGCCAAGACATGCTCTACTCCTTATAGGTTACAGTTAACTTTAAACGTGTGAATGTCTGTATAAAATGTGCCGCTGGTCAAAATGACTTTGCCTTGCATTTTATAATTTCCTGCTTCGTCCAAGTCTCCTGCAATTGAGTCATAGTACATGACCCCTGAAGCTGAACTTCCATCTGCAAAAGTAGATGCAGTTCTGCTAAGCACTTGATCGTCTGGTTTTCTAAAACTTAATTGTAGCGCGGTGGCCGTAGACAAATCCACAGCAGTGCCATCGTCTTTAACAGTAACTAAAAATCTAGTTCCAACATCATCTACATGTATTTCGCTAGCCATCTGTTTACCTTATTAGTGTAACTGTGTGCTGTGTTTTAATTGTCATCGTAAATTCTAATACTACTTCAGGCATGTGATTAACCCTTCGATAGAGCCATTGTACTTACTTGTTCCTGCTGTATGCTTAAATCATTGCTTAGTTTTGTTTTTATCGCAAGCGTGTGTGAAACTTGCTGTTGAATGTTTGCTGTAAAGTAGTGCCTTTCGTGCTCTGTTAATGGATTAACGTACGCGGGAGCAGAGGATATTGCCCCAAAAGCTGCAGAACAAAAGCCATGATCTCCAAACATATTTTACTCCGGATCGCTCAAAGAAACGTTGCTACTTATAGAGTTCATTGCCTGCTCTTTAGCTTTTTTGGTTTCAAAAGCCTTTACATTGTTCTGCAAAAAATCTCTTACTGTCCTGTGAGTGAACTCACCTTTGGTTTCTCCGCCATCTTCCTGCCAGCCGTAGTTAGAACATATTGCATCAAATACCCTGTCTACGTCACTGTCAGCTATTTCTAGCTTGAAAATTGCCATCTCTCACTCCATAAAAAAGGTTCTCTACCATGATAATACACGGTTTTTCGGATATATTATATTTAATATTTAGCCTGTATTCTATGATGGACGCTCTTCGTCCCTAAGTTTGGATATATAAATATCATCAAAATCACCAATACATCTAATATGACATCTACCAGTGCCATATAGAAAAGAACTTTCATCTGTATATGCGGTAGGACTTCCTATTGGAGCGCTGGTAAACCTAAATAAGAAATCCCCAAGATCGCTCGCTCTTACTAGATTGTAGTATTTTTTCATCATATAACGATTTATCGACTCTATTTCCGGCAACCCTTTTCCATTAAAGTTGTCTGTTATATCGACACCTTTAACCTTAAGCCAACTAACGCAAAAAAGTGTCTCTGGTATCAAAATCTCATAACAATAATCGCTAGATAGCCCCAAAGAATCAATACCTACCCTTTGGCCTTTTCTGTATTTAGCTACTGTATCCATACACCTGCCAACCATTGACAGCATGTCTTTCGTGTTGCCTCCCATTATGTGGTCTGATGGATGTAAGACAAAGTCCCCTCTAAAAAGGAAGTTGCATACAGTCATCTTGTTAGGATTTTTCTCGACCTCATTCATCAATTTTCTGGGGTCTGTCATATACTCGTCAGATCTGACCTTTATTGCTGAGTCTGTTTTGCATTTCTCCAGTCCCGCCCTGAAGCTCTGTAGATGAAAATTCATATTCCCACAATTGTACGAGTTATTCTTCACAAAGGCATTTGTTACTATTTCTACATTTTGAGCACTGCTGGCCTCATTATATGCAGCTTGTATTAGAGTGGGATTGTCTGTGTTCCAATGCGAAACTATAACATTGCCAAACTGAGAATACATCTGTATGCACCTTATGGTGTCTTTAGTGAGTGGGCCTTGTATTATAAATGTTGTGTGCATCTACTAGTCCGTAAAAATCATGAATGTGCCTGTTGAGTCAGCATCAGCTACAAACTCATGTGCGCCAATATCCCAAGTATCCCCCTGAGAATCCCTGTCTCTTCCGTTTATATCAGTTTGCGTACCGCCAGTGGTTCCTAGATCTGTTCCGGCGTCTACACAAACAGAATCTTCTGTAATATGTAAATCTTCTGAACCAGCAGTGGTAGACACAAAAGCTATTTCCGCTAATGTTTTGCCTATCAATCCTGTTGAGTCATTCTTATTAACATCAAAGTCTTCGGCGTCTTTTGCTGCGTCAGAAGTATCGTCTGAAAGGTTGGTAGCTGAGTTTAGCACCCTGTTTGAGTTTGGAACCTCGTCCATCCAATAGGCAGCAGCTATGTCTCCCTCGTCTAAGCCAGCAACTATATTATTTTTTATATTAGCCTGAATGTGAGTGCCATCCCCAAATCTAAACCCAATAGCGTCTTTACTTCCTCCTTGGGATTTTATCTTGTACACCGTATTATTATATATGTATAAATTTCCTTTGAAGGCCCTGATAATTATAGCTCCAGCACTATCATTAGAAGTTTCTATAAAGCTATAGAATATATTATTAAGAAAATACCAATTGTTACTAGTAGTGCCAGCCTGACTACTTACTATGGCAAATGGGCCAGTAGATCCCGGATTGCCACCCTTATCATGTATTAGCATATTTCTTATTGTTAAATTTCCTACGCCAGAATTCATTGTTATAGCTCGGTTTGTATTAGTAGAGTCCAGACTGTCTAAACTAATATCTAGCCACTCAAGTGTAAAATTATCTATTTCAATAACTATAATACCTACGTTATGGCCAGAATTAGCCGTGGGTTTCAACAATGCTCCACTTTCTGCTGTCCCGTCATGCCTGTTTCCAGCAGCTACAGTTAACTTGACAGAGTTAAGGTCTTGACCAGAACTACCACCAATACTAGTTCCACCATCTATAGTTACGGTATTTCCAGTAAATGTAGAATCTGCATATATTTCTCCAACTGCGTCATCGCCATCAGAGTATATAGTAGCATCAGACAAGTCTGCCTCCCATGCCGAAATAGTCGAGTAATCTCTACTGCTAGTCCCTATAGTTTTTGTTACGGTAGCCATTACAATAACCCCTCTGTGATCTTATCGTAAGTTAGAATGTCAATATGTTCCCTTTCATCCATTGGCTTCCTGCAATCGCACGTATGGTCTGGATTTCTTAAATCATCTACAGAACTACCAAGCTCAGAAGATAAATCCCAATATGGAACAAACCATTTTCTTTTTGCCAGCACAATGCGCTCATAATCATCTGGATGATCTTCAGGTAAGTCTTCCATAACAGACAAAGCTCTTTCCGTTACAGTGCCACCAGAAAGCTCAACTCTAGTAAAAGAGTCTCCATCGTAACTCCTTCCAGAGGTATTAATACAAATGAAATGTCTTTTTTCTAAGTCAGTAAAGGGCCAACTATTGTGGTCGTCTTTGAGGTTGTCACTCTCTGTTTCTATGTGATTCCAAGCGACCGGAATAAAAACTTCAGCATCGTTTCTTAGTTGACCGTACCATACCTCGCGACCTCCAGTTCCAAATATTTTGTGATTTGGATTTTTTAGCCTCCTAGATATGTACTGATAAGCATTAATAGATTCGCCCTCTGTATTTGGGATTGTATTGAGAATGTCTTCTTCGTTGGTTATCAGGTTGGTTCTTTTAACGTCATTACTGTTCACTCTTTCAAACTTGTAAATGTGAGTTGCCTGTTGAAACTTTTCAAGTAGTGTATTTCTATCTCTTTTCCCTGATGTGTTGAACCCAAAGTTTTTAGTATGACATATCATCTCCGCATGAGCCAAATAAATACGGTCAAGAGACATGGCGTCTATAACATCACCGTCTTGGTAGTACGGGTTAGAGCCATCTGATTTAACTTTTACTATTAGTTCCATTTCACTTTCTCCGAATATTGTTCCATTAGGTGTTTTCTATAGGGTGCGCAATGTTTTCCGGCAAAATGTATAATAAAATCACCTTCGTTATAAGCCGTGCCTAAATCATTTTCTAGTTCTTTTTTTGACTCCTTAGTCCTAAAGAAGCTCTCTCCCCATTCTTTAAACTCCATGCCTTCATGCTCATAGCCATCCATAAAGTAGAAAGAGTTAAAAGATCTATTTTGTTTTTCTATATGTACATGTTTGTCGAAATCCATCTCATTCTCGTTGAACATGTAATTCATACCACATTGTTCCCAGTATCCGTGGTTCTTGTATTTATCAAACTCACCTTCTGGCCACTTCCACAGACGCCTTAAGAAATCTTTTGACCACCTTGTGTTCTTGATAAAATAATGACCGCAGCATAGACAGTTATTAGTTTTTATACCGCAGTATTCACCCTTTCCTTGTGACGGAATAATAATGTCGCAATCTGGCCTTATAAAGCTTTCTAACTTAACAGTTTGATCCATTATCAATGCGTCTACGTCAGACCAAAAAACCCAATCTACATTACTTGTTTGTAGTATTTCCAATATTAAAAGTATACTGTGCCAACTTGGATGTCGCTTGACTTTAGTACCATAAAGACCTCGTTTTGAAACAAGATCATAGTTGTTTAGTCTTGCATATCTTTTTTTATTGTCTACGGCAATACAGGCCCATTCATCGAGATTCTTAGTATACAACTGAGCTATGGCTATCTTCATATTTTCCTAATCCATAATTGATAGTCTTTATATATTATATCTATCTCATCTTTGAAAAGCTCAATAAAATAATCAATTGCCTTCTTTGCTGAACCTTTCATGGCCTTTGATCCGGGACTGTTTGGATATCTTATACCTAGCAGGTAATCATCAAAACATATTATTCCTCTTTTTTTTACAATCCTAAAAGAATTTACTGCATCTTTGATGACAGCTTTTTCATCATGGTTTCCATCTATATATATAAAGTCAAAGTAATCATCTGGGAATATTGATAAATAGGTTGATGAATTACCTTTGATTATGTCTACTTTGTTTTTGAAGCCACTCTTGTTTATGTTTTCTACAAATCTTACAAAGGCATCTCCAGTCCATTCAGCCCAAGCATCAATACAAAAAAGTCTTGACTCTTTGTTTGTTAGTATATTTTCTAACATCCATATGGTTGACATTCCTTCAAAAGATCCAATCTCAAGAAATGTCGAAGGCTTGTTCTTAAACTCAGATAAGAACTCGTCAAATTGACAAACTACTTTTTCTGGGTTGTCCTCAGAAAACCAATCTTCTGTAAATTCGTAGTCCATTATATTTTCTTAAGCTCTACAGATTCTCTAACGTGCCACTTATCTGTATTAGGCAGGAACCAATATACGCTAGTAATATTAGCCAGCTCATAAAAGCTGCCAGTTTCGCTAGCATTGAAGTCAAGGTCAAGCCTGCCCCTTGTGTCATACTTCAAAAATTGCTTTCCATAAAAATAGTAGTTTGAAATATATTCCAGATCATTGTGTATTCTACTATCAACTTTAAATCCAAATCTTATGCCTTTTCCACTAGGAGTAACATAGCAAAATAATATTCTTTCGTCCTTTTTTAACTTTTCAAAAACTTCATCTATGTATTCGTCTTGATGATATCCTTTGTGCCTGTTGTTTAAGACTGGAAAGTCAACCTTTAATATAGATGTACTTCCAGCTCTGTCTATTTCTTTTACGACATGCGAGTTATTGGGCTTAGACTTATCTATGCAGTCAAATTCTCCTATGACTATTTTGACATTGTGGGAAACATAATCCATTGGGTGATATACATTATGTCTTATGTTCCTAGACTCATCTTTGTAAAGACCAAACAACCTTAAACTATGTATGTCACTGTAACCTTTTGTGACCTCATAATGAAAAATTGTATCTAGTGTTGTTTCTTCTTTGCTCCAGTTTGGCATCTGTTTAAGATCAGTAAGATATATCAACATAGCTCTTCAAAAACGTCCTTGGCTATGCTGTAGGTCTCATCATCTTTAGACGCAAAAAGAAACCCTCTTTGAGTAAACTCGCCTTTTCTTTCCTTTTTATCTTCTATAACTTTATAATCTGGATGTATTTTTAAAACTCTTCCTAAAAGCTCAGCCCCTCTTCCGTCGTAATTGCTAACCATATTACTAAGGTTTGTGTCATGGGCCATTACATTTGTAACATCATTAGCAAGTATTCTTAACAGGTCAGATCCAGCTCCCGCCATTGAGTGATCGGCATCGACGAACACCAGATCAAAATCTTGCCAGTCTTCTAAAAATTTTTCCCCGTGTTGAGTATGAAGAACCACATTGTCGGGCTTCTTGCACATTGACATTACAGCTTCTAATTGTTTTGTTGGCCGAGGCTCTGATAGGTGTAATTTGAAATCTTTACCGTTATTAAGCGCCTCTATAAAAGCAGCTGTAGAAAAACCCGTGTACGAGCCTATCTCAGCTATTCTTTTCATATCTGAACGCATTAAAAATTCGTATATAATTTCTACATGTCTTTTATCTGTTATCCAGTTTGGGTGATCACAATTTAGTGTAAACTCATATCTTGTAAAATCCATCATATTCTTTTACGTCCTCGTAATTTATTACCACTTCCCTCATAGGTCTTGTTTCTTGTTTGACTAAAGGGCTATGTCCAAAGTTTTTGCCATTAGTTCTGAACCAAGATTCTCCCCATTCTTGAACATCTTGGCGCACCTCAAGGTATTTGTGAATATCTTTTATAGTCTCTCTAAAATTACTACAGAGATCCTCATAGTATATGTTTTTATAATCTGTTAATGAGCTTCTAAAATCTGAGTAAAGATTCTCATGTCTATTAATAAAGTGGTCAAGATGGTCAGGATCAACCTTAATTCTTTCCGTTGTTTTTGTGTAAGCAAAGCTTTTTGTTTTAGTGGCTATAATCAATGAAACAAATTGTTCAAGCTTATTCTTTCTTTCTAGTATAATAAACTTATCTATACTGTTTTTGTCTAAATCACTCGTCAATACTAGATGCCAAACAAAACCAACATAATCTAGATCAATGATTGATATGTCGATTATATCTTTGTAGATGTATTCTTTTATTAAGCTTGGGTGTGTGTTTTCTTTAAAAAATTCTCCAGCAAATTCTATGTATCTATGTTTGTCTAATACGGATCTTAAAAAATGCGTTCCTGATCTAGGAGTGCTTACTAATGCACACTTTTTAGGTTTCATTAGTCAAAATTCTGCCCTATAGTCACAGCGTTGTACCAATGCACACTACCTGCTGGTATTCCAA
>Ga0315315_10000286_pt1 | contig 40319 bp, 32 predicted proteins | sample M140m3416metaG_FD_203699 | JGI IMG/M metagenome (GOLD analysis project Ga0315315, IMG submission 203699) | Ammonia-oxidizing marine archaeal communities from Monterey Bay, California, United States - M1 40m 3416 | ecosystem: Environmental > Aquatic > Marine > Intertidal zone | place: USA...
TTCAAGATGCCGATCTGAGTCAGCGTTTTCGTGACGGTCCAATTGATCATGGTTTTGAATACTCGCTCACTCTGCCTGCTGGGATTCAAAGCGAGCCATACGCGTTTTTCAAAAATGATCGTCTTGCACGGTGGGACAATAAGCAGAAGTCCTGGCAGCATTTTTCAGACGACAACGTTGCTCGTACCTTTTTTAGAAAAACTGCGAGGGAACGAAAAAAAACAGCATATGAAATGGATAATTGGAGCACGGAGTCTGTTGGTCCGCTCCTGATGCACGATGCCCTCGCATTCATCGATCAGCATGTTGCGATTAGAGGAAATGATAAGCCGTTTTTTCTCTATTACTGCTCCCAAGCGGGACACTCCCCATATGCGCCTCCTGTTTCCTTCAATGTAAAAGATCCACTGAACACAGATGACCTGGCGGCGAGTGGAGCAATTCCGATTGCGGGAACAACAGTTAATAAACGCACAGACATGATTAGGGAGGCGGACGTCGCAATTGGATTATTTATTGACAAATTGACGTCACTTGGCTTATTTCATGACACGCTTATTGTCTTCACAAGTGACAATGGCGCAGCTGTTGGTCCAGCTTCTTCATGGTCTGAATCGCTTTATCGAGATGCAAAAGATAACAGTGAGTATGGTGGGGATCGCATTGAAGTAGGTATTGAAGGACACGGTAGAGAGCACCGAAATGCGCAGGGAGTTGCTTCAGATGGAAGTCCGTTGCGCGGTGAGAAAGGTTTCGTTTATGAAGGTGGGCATAGGGTGCCACTTGTTATGTGCTGGAGTCAGAAGATACCGGGTGGACGAAGAATACGAGATCAGATCATTGGGCTTCATGATCTTTTCAGAACACTATGCGGACTTGCCAGTATTTCAGTGCCAGCTGATCAAGCAAATGATAGCTATGATTTTACCGAGGTGCTGACAGCCAATGGAATAAAAGCACCCTTGGTTCGAGAATCTCTCTATATTCAATCGAACAGGCCTTGGGAGCAAAATATAAAGAAGAGTTTTAATACCTGGGCGGCATACGGTGTCACTACGGAAAATAACTCTACGAACATTTGGAAAGCAGTACTCGAATATAATACGAAAAATTTTGATGGCATGAGTAATGCAAAATGTGTCGAACTGTTTCATCTGATTAGTGATCCGTCAGAATCTCAGGATCTTTCAGCAGACGTTGTTCGGCGAGTTGCCTTGGAAGCGAAGTTTCACGACATGGCGTCTGGTGAACGAACGGTGAATGAAGAATGAACTGAAAAAGAGTTTTTCAATTCATTTGTTAGAGGAAGAAATGAAGGTTCAGGCGATGTTTCAGGATGTAATTCGGAGTGTTCTATTTGGATGTCTGATTTGGATGATCGTTCAGGTTCAGGTTACCTCGAAGGGGAGTGTACAGAAAAGACGGTCAGGGGCCAGTGAAAGCTACGCTCCTACTGTTCCGACTCCAACAATCCAGAGTGCTCGATATGGCGATCATGAGCGAAACGTAGTTGATATCTGGCAGGCAGAGGGGAAGAGTCCGACCCCACTTGTGTTGGTTATTCATGGGGGCGGGTGGCTAGGCGGGGCGAAGGAGCGTGTTGATCGTTTTGTAGACGTTCAAGCATTGTTGAACGCAGGAATATCTGTAGCTGCGCTGAACTATCGGTTCGTTGACCAAGCGATTCAGGAAGGCGTGGAACCGCCAGTCAAAGCACCCTTGCATGATGCTGCTCGTTGTCTTCAGTTTATTCGAAGTAAGGCAAAGCTGTGGAATATCGATACAACACAAATTGCTGCAGCTGGAGGATCGGCAGGAGCATGTTCAAGTCTTTGGCTGGCTTTTCATGACGATCTTTGTGAGCTCACCAGTGATGATCTGGTTGCTCGGCAATCTACGCGTCTTTGTTGCGTTGCAGTAAAAGGTGCCCAGACGTCCCTCGATCCAAAGCAGATGAAAGAATGGACTCCGAATAGCAAGTATGGTGGACATGCTTTTGGATTTTTGGGTTTTAAAGCATTTCTTAATGGCCGTGATTCTATTCTTCCGCTTTTAGCTGAATACAGCCCTTATAGTCTCGTTACAAAAGATGATCCTCCAGTCTATCTCATCTATTCTACTCCACCTTCTTTAGGGCAAGACCAGCGGGATCCTACGCACACTTCAAATTTTGGAGTGAAACTGAAAGATCATTGTCAAAAAAAGGATGTTCCTTGTGAACTCGTTTATCCGGGTGCACCAGATATTCTTCATGCGGATACAACGTCATTTCTTATTGGAAAGCTTTCCGTTCGGTAATAATGCAAACCACACGAAGTGTTCCATACCGGTGTGTGCTGTGGTTATATTCATTTTAAAAAAATGTCAAGAAATTACTCCTCTTTTGAACATTGAAATTTTGCGTCCTGATGCCCTTGCTGTTTTTTGAAATCATGGGTCTCTGGCTTTGTTAAAATTTTTCTGAAAAAGGCTTTTCATGATTATGTTTCGGATGAGTCAATGTTTTTATGTATTCGGTGCTAGGTGTGTCATCCTGTTTGCTCTGTTTCCGTTGCTTAGCTGGCCTGCCCGGGGGGAAAATAGACTTTTGGCATTGCAGAAAGATCTCCCAATGCACCCGGCAGTTACAGCTTTTTTTAATAATGACGATGAGTTCATCAGCGAGGTCGTCATCCCAAGTATGGAAAGAGAACGTAAGGATGAAATACATTTAAAGATTGTTTCGAGTGCTGGTACTCCGTTACAAACATGCCAAGTTTCTGCTGAATTGCAGAAGCTTGAGTTTCTTTTCGGCCACTGCAATCTGGCAACAGAAAAAAATTCGAGAAACCGACACCTTCTGAACAGTCTTTTTCACTTTACGTGTCCGGAGAATCTTACGAAATGGAAAAACTACGCGCCCGATCTAGGGGTGTATGACTTCTCGAAAATTGATTCCATGGCTGAATATTGTGATGCCAATGAAATCGGTATCGAGTGGCATTTTCTTTCGGGATACCATCCAGAATGGTTCACCTCTTTGCAGACAGATGCTGAGAAGGCAGCAAGCCAACTAGCGAACTGCAGGGCTGTTCTCAATCGGTATCAGGACGAGGTGAACTTCTTTCAGGTTTTTAATGAAGACTGGCATACTCACATCCAGAGAGCGAAAGTTTTCTGTGATCAGACCGAACTATTCAAAACACTTCGAAAAGAGTTTCCAGAAGTTGAACTCGGTGTGTGCGACTGTTGGTCGTTCAACAAAGAAAACCGTTTGCCCAGCGTTGAGGAGGTAACGTCGCGTTACCCCGGAATTAACTTCGTCTCGATGCACGCGCATAAACCACGTCACTTGTGGGCAAGCCCTAAAGAAATGTTCGATACATTCGAGCAGTACAAAGACAGTGACGTAAAGATTCACATTACAGAATTTGGGATTATCAAAGGAGAAATAGAAGGCATCTATCGTACGGGTGACTGGGATGATGCCACACTTGCTGAGTACTTCGTCCAGGTAGCTGCAACGGCTTTTAGTCACCCGTCGGTGCGAGTTCTTAACCTTTGGGCGAATTACGATAAATTCACAGGTAATCGCCTATTTAGTGAAAACGGAAAGCCAACCGAGCAATACGATGCACTAAATAGTCTTTTGAATCATAAACTAAGCACGCGCGTAGCTGGTAAAACGGATCAGGATGGAGCATGCGTTTTTGATGGTTTCCATGGTCGGTATAAACTGTCAGTAAAGTCTGACTCGGGGCGAGTGTTCATTGCGCAATTTAATGCCGGACGGCAAGCATCGCATATTGAAATAGTGATCGATGAAATTGATGGTACCGCATATGCAACGACTGACTGATGATATACAACGCCGAAAGGATAGGATGCGGGCCATGGAAGGCATCAGTTCTAGTCCTATTTTTCTTCGACAATTGAGACGGTTCCCGAGTTGAGGTCATAGTAGGCACCAACAATCTCTACTGAGCCTTTGTTTTCGAGTGCTTTTAGGATCTCACTTTCTTTTCGGATCATCCTCACTGCCATGCGAATGTTTTCACAACAAATGTGTGCAACATACTCAGGGTTCGCGCTTGTCTTGTTCCCGCTAAAAGGTTGTGCCGTTTTAAGAGCTGGGCGAATCTTGGCCAGCATCGGTGTGATATTTCCTAGCTGAACGTTATCAATAGCTGCTTGGACAGCACCGCAGTGAGTGTGGCCCAGTACAATGATAAGTTTTGCGCCAGCTACGTGACACGCAAACTCCATGCTGCCGAGAATGTCTTCATTGATAAAGTTGCCCGCAACACGAGCTACAAAAATATCCCCAACGCCACGATCGAAAACATCTTCAACAGGAATTCGACTGTCGAGGCACGACAGGATTACAGCCTTAGGGAATTGTCCAGCATACGCCTCTCGAACTTGCTTCGAGTGGTTTCGTTCTGTCAGGTTGTTTGATACAAATCGACTGTTGCCCGCCATAAGTTCATCCAAGATGTTCTGAGGCGTAAGCTGAGCTTGTTGTTCTTGCGTAAGGACATTGGGTGCGGGTTCAGTGGCTCGGGTTTTATCAAGGGTTAGAAGGAACGCTGAAGTGCACACGATTAAGGTCAAAATAAAGCGGGTCATAGTAGCAGTTCCGTTGAGAGCTAAGGTGACATAATACAAACGATTTGTTGTTGCAGGTTTAAGGTTTATAAACTTGGTTCCCACAATGAAAATCTAGTGTAACGAAAACAAACAGCCTAATTTTTTTCCGTTTCTGTTAGTGAAAATAGCTCTTTGATTTTTTCCCACGTACGCAGCCGATGGTCTCTGCCGAGGCCGTGCCCACGTGCCGGATAGACTGTATGGGTCTTGGGTCCACTAATTCTGTTAAAAGCTGAAAAGCTTGTTGTTGGGGGACAAGTCCGATCTTGTAGCCCAATGCTCATAATAGTCGGACACGTAATTCGTTGGCACAGGTTCATCGTGTCAAAGTAGCTCATTATTTTCAAAGTATGTGACCATGAGCGATGTTGTTTTCCGTTTAGCCATTCATCCATTTCGTCCCACTGTGTGAGTTTAAAGTAGTTTGTCCAATTGCAGAGAAATGGTATGTCTGCAACGCAGAGATCGACTCGGTTATCGAGTGCCGCTGTTGCGAATGCAAAGCCTCCGCCTTGGCTTGCTCCCCATACTGCAAGTTGTTCTTGGTCAACGATATCGAGAGAACAGAGGAAATCAACGGCACGAATGCAATCAAGGTAGGCGCCGCGGTAAAAGTAGGTGTCTCGGTCATCAAGCCCCCGCACCCAATAGTCTTGAGGTTTGCCAGAAACATCATCTTGACTGTTACCATGTCCACGAGGATTGAAAGAAAATACAATCAGGTCTTCTTGAGCACCAACAGGCTTCATGTTTTGTCCATAACCGGGCACTCGAAGAATAGCGGGAAAGACTCCGGTCTTATTTGGCACCTGAAGCCATCCTCGAACACACACTCCTCCAAAACTTTTCATAGAAACCTCATAAAGTTGTATATCTGTTCGAGTTTTGTTTGGCCGATGTGCCATCTGGAACGCAGGTGCCACTTCCGCAAGCTGATTCAGTGATTTTTCCCAGAAAATAAAGAAATCCTTTTCTGCTGTGAGAGGGCTCGTAATGTTTTCTAGGTCTGATCCAATGCGATAGGTTGCCTTTATAGGAATGTCACTATCGGATATCTGGAACTGACACTCGATGTCTGCGAACCCAGGGCAGGGCATTGAGAGTGTGTGCTTGCAAGAAATGCTTTGACGACTCTCTAGAGAGATGCGTTCTTCAGTTGGCCAAGGTGATTTGAAAAAAAGTGACCGGACGGTCCATGTAAGTGTCCCAGTAAGAGGCTCATTTTTTCTATTTTCGATAGAGGCTGTCAGCGTCACTGGTTTCTGCTGTACAACAATGCTGTCGTTTGATGTGATTGAAATACGAGCAATTCGATTTTGCCCGAAAGAAGTTTCTGCCCCCATGTGAAAAAGAAATGTAAGAAGGCAGAGGTTTGCGACGTGTGTGTATGTTGAGCGCACAATCATTTGACCCAGCGGTATCATTGTCCGTTTCAAAATGCCGCCTCAGTGTTGCCGGGTTTAGTTAGAAAGTTCACGTATTATGTACAACTACGGTTTGTTTGTCATTGTTCTATCTATTCCTTGTGTTTGTTTTGTGGAACCTGTTCATGCTGAGCAGCCACCCAACGTGATCATCTTTCTTGCTGATGATATGGGACTTGGAGATACAAGTGCGTATCAGGATTGGACGAAGAATCCGGATGCGTTGCAGCTTTCGACACCAGCGATGGAAAGGCTCGCAATGCAAGGTGTTCGCTTTACGGACGCCCATTCACCATCAAGTCGGTGTTCTCCAACAAGGTATGCCCTACTCGCAGGACGTTACTGTTGGAGAACTCGCCTCAAACACTGGGTTCTGTTTGGCGTTCATTGTCCTCCTCTCATCGAACGAGAGCGTGTTACATTGCCAGAGTTTCTACAGGCTGCCGGGTATAAAACAGCAATGTTTGGAAAGTGGCACCTCGGCTTGACATACCGCAATAAGAAAGGAAGTGCAGCCACGGGATGGGACGATGCTGATCTAACCCAGCCTCTTGCTGACGGTCCTTGCGATCATGGGTTCGATGTATTTTTTGGCGTATCCCGAAGTCACGGAACGTCTGGTCCAGATGGGCAGAAGAAGAACAGTTCGACGCAACGAATTGGCCCTGGCTGGATCGATGGACGATCGGTTCTTGGTGCGACGGGTGATGGGAAGAAACTGGATGGATCGTATCGGCTTCATGAGGTTGGACAAAGACTGGATGCAATGGCACTCAACTTTTTGGAGCAGGCTGCATCTGAAACACAACCTTTCTTCCTCTATTTTGCATCTCCTTCGAATCACAGCCCGTACACACCATCTGAGGATCTAGGAGGAAATCCGGTTGTTGGTGCCAGTACGTTCAAAAGTGGCAAATCAACAAAGAGTAAGAGGCTTGATTTTGTGTATCAAAATGATGTTCATATTGCACGGCTACTTGACTTTCTGGACAGAACTCCTGACCCACGTCGACCGGGCCACATGCTTCGCGATAATACGTTGTTTCTCTTTTCAAGTGACAACGGTGCTGAGCAATCATCAAAAATTTGCACTGGGCCGCTTCGCAGTCATAAGGGATCAGTTTATGAAGGCGGGCATCGCGTGCCTTTTCTTGCTTGCTGGCCACATGGAAGCGTAGGAGATGGTCGAGCAGAAACTCCGGGTCGTGACTGTTCAAGGCTGTGTGCTCTCAACGATGTGTTTGCAACGGTAGCCGAATCCATTGGCAAACCACTTCCACCAATTCATGGTCATTCGTACGGAGCAGAAGACAGTATTAGTCAGCTTGCAGCGATGCAGGGGATGATGACTGACCCACGTGCGGCAATCTTTCCGAATGATCACAAGGAGGCGTCAAAAAAAACATCAGACAAGAGGGCCTGGGTTGCGGTACGGTCTAATGCAACACCACTTGCTGGACAGTGGAAACTTTTTCTTGATCATCGTTACGCATGGCAACAAGAACTATTTCCTCAGGAGCTATACAATCTCACGGATGATTTGATGGAGAGTGAAAATCTTCTTGATGATCCGGAATATAGTCGTGTTGTTGAATTTCTCCTCCAGCAGGCACGAACCGCTGAAGGAGATGAAGGCTATACAAGGCAGCCGGTAAAGTAATGAACAAATTCCAAATACTCCTTGCATTGTGTTTTGCAAGGTAATTTTCAGGAATCAATATCCGATGAGGCAGGTGATGAAAGTATTGAGTCAAAGACAATCCACAAGTATTTCTCTAATGGCTGCTTGCGTTGTCTTTTGTTCGGTTTGTGATGCACGTGAGCATAGTGGAAATCGGCCTCATATCGTGCTTGTGATGGCAGATGACCAAGGATGGGGGCAGACAGGCTACTATGGACATCCGTTCCTCAAGACACCGCATCTTGATGATATGGCTGCACATGGTCTTCGACTTGATCGTTTTTATGCGGGGGGTCCAGTGTGTTCGCCGACTCGGGCAACGGTACTTACCGGGCGAACACATGAACGTACTGGTGTGATGTCACACGGATACCCGTTACGTTTACAGGAAAAAACTATTCCTCAGGTACTCGCTGAAGTCGGTTATGTTACGAGTCATTTTGGTAAGTGGCATTTGAATGGAATTCGAGGAGCTGGGATCCCGATTTTACAAAACGATGAACGCCGCCCAGACGCGTTTGGGTTTCAGCACTGGCTTTCGGTAACAAATTTTTTTGATATGCATCCATTGATGGGCCGTCGTGGTAAACCCGAAGGTGTTTTTGAAAAAAAGAGAGGGGATTCTTCAGAGGTAGTCGTATCCGAAGCTCTTCGTTTCCTTCAGGAACAGCTTGTAAAGGATCCTGAGGCACTAACATTCACAGTGATTTGGTTCGGAACACCACACTCTCCTTGGGCATCCTTAGAATCAGACAGTGAACCATTCGTTCAGCTGTCTTTTCAGGCTCAAAGGCACTACGGTGAACTTGTAGCAATGGATAGAAGCGTCGGTACGCTTCGTAGTGGTCTTCAAAAGCTTGGTATCGCAGACAATACGCTCCTATGGTTTTCATCAGATAATGGGGGGTTGCCGAATAAAGATTTTCAGCCAACAGTGGGTCAATTAAATGATTCGGTAGATGGCATGGTGCCATTACGTGGTTCCAAGGGAACGCTCTACGAGGGAGGGTTGCGAGTCCCATCTATCATTGAGTGGCCGTCACGAATTGAGCCAAAAATTTCACAATTTCAGGCTGGTGCATTCGATATGTTTCCGACGATTCTCGACGTTGTGGGGCTTCCGGAAGAAACAATGTTGCCGGTACATGACGGTGTCAGTTTGTGCCAACTCTTTGATGGTGAACCGAGTGAACGTAATAAGCCGATGGGTTTTCGTTGGAACGGTGGTGGTGCCTGGATTCACGGGCGATATAAATTAGTTGTCTTAAATACAAAGAAGTCCAAGCAGAACAAGAGTTCCCAGGAACTGTTTGATCTTGTAGCCGATCCTACGGAGTCTAAAAGCATTGCTCAGGAAAAGCCTATTATTTTCAAACAATTAATGCGTGAGTATGTATTGTTCTCCGAATCCATTGATAAAAGCATGCGTGGCAAGGACTATCCTTTGGGGAGGCTGAACGAGCCTGACCCAGAGCCCAAACGATGGGCATCGGATGAAACTATTTACACTCCTTTTCGCAAGGTATTCGAAGAAGAGCAAAAGCTTTTAGAAAAACTTACCAAGCCGGCTAAATCCGATTGATGCAGTCAGGCAGACTGGCTTAGTTTGTCACATTTCTGAATAAGCTTTTGGTACCAGAACATGTTTATGAATCTTGCTAACTGTTCCCTTATATTTTTCAACCTTACTAAGAACTTTCCACGCCGGATGGTCTCGGAATGAGTTCCATGACGCAAGTCGTGCATCTTCGCTTGGATACACCGTGAGATATGTGAGATTGGGTGTGAATGGACCGACCAAAGCTTGCCCAATAAAGATTGGGATGATTCCACAGTCGATAAAAATAGGCACCTCGCCGTTGTTAAACATTTCAACTTTGAGTTGTCCTAATTTCTCATTAGCACTTTCGTAGGTTCGTAATTCGTAGACGCGATTCTTGTTTGCAAGGATACCCGCTGGGACTTTTACCTTGGGCCAGCACTGCATAGCAACTAAGAGTTCACTCGATATCCGTTCGTAGCTTTTTTCCTGATTGCCATGAGTGAAAAATACTGCAGCATCATTCTGATACTCTTCATCAGATTGAATCACTTCACGATTTTGTGTCATTGCTGATGGGTCGTCGTGAGGAATGATCACAAAAGTTGTCTTAATCTCGATTTTATCAGTTGACGCGTTTGTAAACACACCAATAGGTCCGATGCCGTGACGTTTTAGGCAAGGCAATAAAGCATTCGATAAGTACTTGTCGATCGCTCTTTCATCACCACTGTCACCGAGGAGATATCCTCGGACTTCGTACACTTCAGCCTGAGTGTCTGCAGGCAAAATGCAGGAAGTGACACAGTATGCAGCCAGCAGTGTTGCAGTTTGAAAAAACATGTTGTTCATATAGATACATTTCTCTGTAACTGGAGATGAAGGAATTCAGTAATACATAATTGTACGGTTGGTAAAGGTGTACAGTTTTGTGGTTTTCGGTGCATGCCTGTAACTGACAGAACTATTCAAGCAGTAAAATCACTTTGTGTCGATGTTCTTCTTATTACGGCTTGGGACTGTTGGACGTTCTGTTTCAACAGCATCTTTGTATTTCATTAAGAGTGACTGCCTGATGGACTGATAGTCCGGTAGTCCAAGAAGGTCTGTGTCTTCATGTGGATCATTCTGTAAGTTGAAAAGCTTTGTCGGTGTAAAATGAGAGCGTTTTTGGTCACTCTGCATAATTAATTTATAAGGCGTTTCTCGAATCATGACTTCGCACTGTGAGCCTGCCTGCTGCAGAAAGACATTTCGTTTCTCGAACAGTCCCTTGCCCGTAAATAAAGGAAGTAAATTGTTTGAGTCCAATGCTTGATTGTTCGGGATTGTTGTGCCCACCAAGGCGGCGACCGTTGCGATAATGTCCTGATTACTAACCAGTTCTTTCGTGATGCCGGGAGTAATCTGGCTTGGCCACACTGCGAAGAAGGGAACGCGATGCCCTCCCTCGAGTGGAGAGTTTTTATTGCCCCTCCATCCACCATTGGATTGATGACCTTTTTTTCCAGCTGGCTGATCGGCGAGACCACCATTGTCTGAGGTGATGATGAGGAGGGTGTTGTCGTATTTACCAGTCGCATGCAGGGCGTCGACAATGCGTTTGACCTGCATGTCAAGGTCAAGAAGCATGTCGAGGTGTTTTGTTGGAGTCTGCCCCATAATCTTTTTCCCGTCAAAAAATTCGGGGGGACAATGTGGAAGGTGAACCATTGGTGAACAGTAGTACAAAAGAAATGGCCTGTCGTTTTGGCCAGCATCCAATATGAAATCAACGGCTTTTGCTGATAGTCGTTGACCCATTGCACGGGAGTCCCACTGGGAGTCACCTAGGCCGGGCCCCTTGTCGGTGATATCTTTAGGATGAATGGCAGTGTTTTCATCGAGATAAATAATTTGTGAGTCAGCAGCGAGTGGACTCCACGTCTGGTTTTCGTAGAGCAAATAAATTGGACCTTGAATTCCGCATGGAGATGTGAAGTCATAATCAAAACCACAATCTTTTGGTCCACCTGAAATCCACCGAGTTAGATTGACTTTCCCAGTAAGGTCACCATTCTTTGGGCCGCGATAAAATTCGGCACGTCCTGGAATGAGAAAGTCACCACCTAAATGCCACTTGCCAATAAATCCTGTTTTGTAGCCAGCGTCACGAGCAACTGTTCCAAGGGTTGCATGTCCAGTTTGAAAAGCAGTTTTACCAAAAGTGCTCCAAACACCCCACGGGGCGTAGGAGCGGTAGTTGTTGTTTCCACTCATAACGGCATAACGAGTTGGAGCGCAGAGCGACGTGGCTGAGTGCCCGTCAGTAAACCAGAGCGAGTTTGAAGCGAGACTATCGAGGGTAGGAGTCTCAACAACTGGCGTCTTATTTTGAATGGTTTGAACGTAGAAGCTGATATCACCAAGTCCTAGGTCATCTGCCAAGATGACAACAACGTTGGGGCGACTTTCAGCTGCGAAAACGGTGCATGAGCTGAAAAAACTGATTGCAGTCAGCAGAATGGATGGGATTCGATGACACTTGATATTCATTGCCAAAGTACCTTTTCGGTGTACGATTTTCTGCGGCGCTGTATTTGACCGATAGTATTAGCGTTTGGAAGAAGTCATGCCGTACGATGCGCAAAAAATAGGAAAAAATAAAAATCTAGTATAAAATGAGTCTATCAATTTCTTGAGGTGAGAAATGGTGTGTTGTTGCGAATTTAATTGACCTGGAGGTACCACATGTTCCGTCATCTATGTTTTTTAGTTATTGGCTTCTGTGCTGTGGCTTCAGCATCTACTGCGAGTGCCCAGTCGTGGAAAAATGCAGGCTCAAAAGCAGCTGGATATTATTCAGAATATCATGGTCACAGTTCTCATAGTCACTTATACGGTGCTCAGTCTCATGCAAAGCACTACAGCAATTATCTTTCAACAACCACGACAGTAGACCCATCTGTTGCTCGTATAGCTCATGATTCAATTGGAAATCATCTTAATAAAACACAGCAGCACCTCAGTCAGATGAAAGCCCAGCTTTCAGCCCATGAAAATAAGGAAGGCGTCGAATCTATTTCAGAAATAGAGGGTCATTTGCAGGATGCACGATTGCACCACGCGGATCTCAATAAAATTACAATTCAAAAACCGATTGATTCAAAGGCTGCGAAGGCAACTGTTGGCAGTCTTCAGTCGTCTATTAACAAAGCGATTGCTGGTCATGCTAGTCTTCTTGAATCACTTGGTATCAAAAAACCAACACAAGACGAAAAAGAGAGCAAGTAGTCTACCCTCAGGCATTTTGTCAGTCATGAGCACGTGTTCTCGAAAAAAATCGTTGCGTTCAATGATCCTTTGAGTCGCGTTTCACGAAGGTCAGCGATACTTATATTTTCGGTTCAAAGTACAGCCGTGAAGATGCTTGCTCTGGGGCATGTCTTGTTGAGATAATTTTTCAGTTCGGGTATGTGTGCGACCACTGTCGAGTTGGCGGCCTAAGTTATATTTTTTTAACCGAACTCACAGTAGTCGGTTCATCGAATGCATGAGGACAAGAGGTCATGCGTATTCCGGGTCTTAAAAATCTAGATATGTACTGATGCAGAGTGAAAGCCAGCTAGCGAGACTGCAAGACCTGCTTTCAATAAGGTGTCGTAGTCAATAGACGCCATCACGCGCTGCGTTTGAGTGGTATTTTTCGACGGCGGTGTGGTCGACCAGTGCGGGTATGCCCTTCGTCGTATCGAAGTAGACGACTGGAGTTTGAAGAGACCTCATTTGATCTCTGTATCGTTCCAGCAGCTTGGCTTCGCATGAGTCCAGAGAGTTCACGAAACCGGGGGATATACATTCCAAATTGCAGAAGCGCAACAAATCTTCCCACTAAAACTGGCAGAGTGCCAAGTGGTGCTCGTACTATCGCATGGCGAAAAATTTCAACAACGTGTAGCACCAGGCTCTGTAGAATTGGCTCGGCTGCAATTGAACGCCAGAAAAGCCGTTCTCCATATAGACCGGCCTTGAATGCTGGCTGCGGATGATGTCGTTCTGGAGCTGCAATAATTTTTGACGTTGGTTCAAAAACAACGCGGCCGCCTGTTGCGTGTAAAGATATTGCCATGTCAGCGTCTGCATACTCATCGCCACAGGCAGGACAAAATCCGAATAGAAGTCGATCAATCATTTGGCGACTCCAAAAGCCCGCCTCGAGTGTAGGGCCTGAGGGTAATGGATAATCTTTCGTATGAAATCCTTGGATCCGTGAAGTATCACCCCGCGGTCGCAGCATGACACGTCTGCCACCGCGACCTACTTCGATACCGGTGGCTACTATTCGATCAGTATCGTCAGATGCAACTTCAAGTGAAACTACAGCAGCCACCTGCTCGTTGTTGAAATGCTCGACTGCTGCGTCAGTCCAGAATGGAGTCGCACGCCATCCAGTGGCTAAAATATGTACGATTCGGCCCGTGCTAGCAGCAAGTCCCAGGTTGATACATGCAACCCGGTTCGAACCAATTGGTGCCTGAATAAAGCGGACTTCCTCACCAACGCTCCACGGATCGTGGTACCCGAAGCCGAGGACAACAACAATTTCTGAATTCTCTGGTCGGTTTTCAAGGACACTCACAAGAGTTTCCTCGAGAGTCGTCTCATCTCCAGGTGCTGGAATGATGATCGATAGCCGCGGATGTTGTGCCGTAGTGGTCGGCATGATGGCCGTACCCCGTTAGGATCAAAGGAACCGCATTATGCGGCAACTCGCTGCGGTTGCAGGTCGTTGAAAAGATTGACCGTATGAAGCATCTCACCGTCAGCGTTATAAAACTGCACAACGCCACAGTCGATCAGCCACATTGCGAACATTTCAGTTACTCGATAGCACCGTGCAACACAGCGGCCTCGGTCGATGCGAATGTTTTCTTGTAGATCGACGGCATCATCAGTTTCTGCACCTAGGTCAACAAACAAACGGCTTACCATGTCGCGCACGTCAGCGGCATTCAGATGTAAATGCATTGCAGCAACCTCCTGTTGCGATAAAATTCTTGATGACCTCATGTCATACTGGAAGGTGGAAACCGTAACGATCTAACCTGCCGTGATGGAAGGCTAGTTTTTGACTAATCTTCTTTCCTATCCATACTTCAAAATTCGGCATAGCTGTTCAAGCCAAATCAAGTGTGAGAGCGAAGCCGGATTATTCGCCCCGATCCCCCATCTCAGCCCATTTTTCCACAAATGATGAAACAGCTTGGAAACTAGGGCCAGATAAACATCTTTGGAGGACTATGACCATATAAAAGAGCCGGTTAGGGACAGGCGAACGAAGAACGGTTTTTTGAGCTCAAAGGCGTTCCGTCCAACTAAATTGTCCATATCGCGATTCCACAAGTGTCTTCACGTCATCGCTTGGCCACGTTGTTCTGGTATTCCAAGCAGAAAAAGCAGTTTGTACCGCGTTGTCAATTTGTTTGCGACCTATGGAGAGGTTGGCCAAAAACTCTTCATGTTGTCTTTTCATTCGGTATTGCGGTTCTCGAGGTGGGTGTTGCAGAAGCTGTCCAACAAGCCCAAGCGGAAATGAATCCAAAAGAGTGCCGTGGTACAAGACGCTGTGTCGTCGAACACGGAGGGCGTTTCCACTAATTTTCTTTACTCCTTCGGCCGTGGAGATGACTAAATCAGAAGTCCCTTCTCGGACAACAGATTTTCCTGCTTTTGAAAGTTCTGCAGCTAACGGTTCAAGCATGGAGGCGTGTATAGCATCAAGTGATGGTTTGTCTTTAAAGGGAGTGATGACAGACCACATGACACAGCCAGGACCAAGAATAACTGTTGCACCACCACTTGGCCGCCGCAGTACAGGAATATCGAGTTTTGCACATACGTCACGATTCACTTCTTGACATAATTGACTTGATGAGCCAAGAACAACTGCGGGCGCAGTTGCCTGCCACGTACGAACTACCGGGTTTGTTAAATCACCGATTTCCGCCTGATTTAAGAGCGCCTCGTCGACAGCAAGCTGTTCAGCAGCGGTAATCAGTGGCGGAAGTACCGATTCATCAAGCCAGTGTGCATTACTTCCGTTTATTTTTGCCACAATACGTCACCTTCTAGATGGAGAGTCTATCATGATAGGGAGAATGGTATGTTCCACCTTTGTCATGCCATTTAAGAAGCTTTTTCATTTATCCACACTCTCTCCAGATTTATAATTCATGGCTACGTCTCCAAATCAACCAATTAATCCCGATGACAGTCTTCCGCCGGTTGAACCACCTAGTGCAGCTTTCTTGGTTCAGTTGTTTCTTGTTCCAGGAGTTATAGTTGCCATTATTGTCTGCGTTTGGTTGGCGTTTCATTGGCTAGCTCACCTTGGGAATGACCCCCAAGCATATGTGCGTACGCTTCGTCGTGCCAATGAAGGACGTTGGCAGGCAGCACTTAATCTGGCAAACGATCTTCGTGGTCCAACTGGATCGGGGCTTAAGTCAGATACAAAACTTGCTTCTGAATTAGGCAGTATTCTTGATGATGAAGTGGGTAGTGGGCGGATCGGTGAGCAATCCGAAACGTTACGCCTCTATTTGTGTCGAGCGCTAGGCGAGTTCACGGTTCCCGAGGCATCGCCGGCGCTTGTTCGGCGAGTCATTGAAACAAATGATGACGCGACGACTCAAGCAGCAGTTGAAGCCTTGGCTGTCTTGTCGACGAACCTTGAGAATAGTGGCCGCTCTTTTAGAGACCAAGATGCCGTGGTTGATGCAGTCTTATCGGCATCGATATCGACCAATTCAGGAGTTCGAAATGCATGTGGATTCACGCTAGGTGTTCTTGGGGGTGAAAAGAGCGTTGCGGGTTTATTGCGACTATTAGGAGATCCAGCAAGTGATGTTCGGTCAAATGCAGCGCTTGGTTTAGCGAGACTAGGTCAAACAGATGCGTACGAAACACTGTCGGAGATGTTGTCTCGTCAAGACGTTGTATTGAGCAGTAAGGCCTCCGCTGATGAAATGCAATCAGAGCGATACAAGCGAGCGCTTATTGTTGTAAATGCGTTACGTGGCGTGACTATGCTCGTTGACGCAACAAATCAGCCACCGCCCACAGGTGTCACCACATTGATTAAAGACTTACAGCAAGATTCTGTCGCGGAAATCCGAAGTAGTGCGGCTGCAGTCATTCTGAAAATTAACCGTATTGTGGAATAAGCCCATAGTGGCATCGCGAGTCAATAGTCGAGAAACTCATCAAGTGCTTCACGAAGAGCCTCGGTGTCAGGTTCAATGCCTGTAAGGCTACGAAAGTTAATTGCCATCGTCGCTGTGGTAACTTCAAGACCATCAACCTGGCAGGAGTTGGCGGCTGCGGCTGCCTTGAGTATTGACGAGGCTTTTGGATCAAGTGATGTATCGACGACCACAAGGTCTTCTCGGAGTTCAGGTAACTGAAAGTTGGGTGGGAAAGGCCGAACCTCTTCTGTGGCGATCACGATATCTACCGACTCACAGTTAGGTGGCAATTCATCCTCAACAGCTGTTGCATGGCCTCCCTCAATTGCGTTGACAGCGTCTGCAAGAACTGCGGCCTGACCATCCCAAGGATCGGCAATGGTGATGCCTGAAGTTCCTGAAAGTGTTAACTCGAGCGCGAGAGAACGTGCGAGAAGATTTGTCCCGAGGAGAAGTATATTTGTTGTCGTAGGGTCGACGTGCAATCGAATTGAATCTAACGCGCCTCGACCAAGCGTAAGATGGCCAACAAGTTGCCCATCTTTCGTGCATTCTAAGAGGTTGCAGCCCACTGCAAACTGAGCAGCTGGACTTGCTGATGTAGTTAAATCAATTGCAGGCTCTCGTAATGGACCCGCAAGTATGCACCCACGAAAGCCCAACGCTGAAATGCCAGCAAGTGCGTCGGCGAGACGAGATGATGCTGTCTCAAGAGTCAGGAATCTCCAGTCGAGCGAGTCGCGTGCAACAACTCTCTCGAAGAGAAACTGCGCAGGGTTACCCGCAGCCGGGTGGCCGAGGAGAGCGATAACTTCCTGCAATGCCGGATTTGTCATGACATTCAGTACCGAAGCTTTCTTTAGCTGAATGATTGCTGAAGAGAGTAATAGTTGAACGAAACCTGTTTATGCACCACATGCTCTGATTATACAGACTGACTGATTATACAGGCTGTTCGATTACTGCTACAAATCGTGGATCATTTCGAATCGCGTCAAAGTCACTTTCGCAACTGGTGAGTGACCGGAAGCGATCGTCGGATGCAATCGCTTTGGTCAAATATTCAATTGCAGCATGGATATTTCCTGCTAGTGAGTGATAGCAGGAGAGGTTATACGCGAGGGCCGGTTGATTGTCGCAATAGTTCATGCCATCGGCAAGTACAGTAATTGCCTCCGAGAGTTGACCCAATCTTTTCAAGCACCAGCCAAATCCAAGCCAACCTGCCATCGAATGAGGATTGTCACGAACTACACGTTGATAATAGGGAAGAGCGTCTGAAAAGTGACAAAGCGCACGAAGTGCCTCGGCTCGTAGAATAAGTGCATTGCTTGAATCGTGTTCCGGAGAGAGTTGATCGAGCACATCGATGGCATTTCGCAGCAATTGTTTGGCCGGCTCTGAAACACCAGCCTCCGGTGTCATGCTGAATTCTGCGAGTTCAATGTATCCAGTTGCCTGTTGTAGTAATGCCGAATTACGCAGGTTTTCAAACGAATTGATATTTGGGTGAGACATGTTCATCTCAAATCCTCGGAATGAGCTAGGTGCCGTATGTTGCATTTTAGAAACAAAGAGTGATTTATGGAGATTGCAGCCGTTATTTTTACGGATTCAAGCCCCGTATGGTTCGGCCTCACTGAAAAAATGGGTTGTTTCCAGCGACCCAACATGAAAAATTGAGTTTGTTGTACGGAATTGGTTGGGAAATGCCACTATTACTAATAGCCAACCAATGTTGCGCGACGTTACATGATCAACAATCAGCCTCGTGCAGTTTGTTGATCAGAGTTTTTTCTATGACTAGATGCTATTAGGCAATAAAAATGCGATTGACTGTGAGAACTTTATTGGCGTGGCGAGACCACATGCTTTCAGAGGTAGATCAGCGAGACCTCGATGAAAAAGTTTTATCTCATGTGGCTGCCCAAGAGATTGAGCAGCGAATTGAAAGAGTGCTTGGGAATCTCGACTTGCCATCGCCGCAAGTTGATGCAACCGGTTTGTCTGCAAGCGCAAACAGTATGGCAGAATTTTTAGATAACGCGTTGCCGGAAGACTGCCTCGGTCCCTTTGAATCAAATTGTATCGAATCCGATGTGCAGTTGTGTGAGGCAGCTGAGTGCCATCACCTTCTGTCAGAGATGCTCGGGCAGCAGGGGTTGATAGAGGGGCTACCCTTAAACGAGCGTCAGATTTTGGTAAAATTAACAGAAGCAAAAGCCGCTCTGTTGTTAAGCCAGGAAGGGCAGGCCGCTGGCATAGATAATGCACGTTCGATGCGGGTAGAACTCGATGCAATCGATGCAGGATCGAATGCTGAAACGTCACAAGGTGTTGTGGGACTGCGGGAAAAGAAGCAGTATTTTGCACCGGCTGCTCTCATTGTTGCAGTGGCTCTGCTCATTCTTCTTGTGAGTGCTTTTGGTTTTCAGGTATTCAGTATTTTTGGGAACAGACGCTTTCAGCAGCAGGTAGCTCAACAGCCGTCGTCATCAGATCTATCACCGAAGGAAATCAATGTGAGCTCCAAGGGTGTTGCACCATCTAAACAGGCTGCTGACATAAAAAAAAGTTCTGAAAAGTTGTCCGGAGAAGAAGATGGTGAGCAAGCCGTTGAACAGTTGGGAAGTAGCGACGGTATGGTGAAGCCACGAGTTGAGGATCTAGAAACACCAGAATCGACTCCATCAATTCCAGTTCAAAAGGAACCAGCGTCCCCTGTGGTTGGTACAACGGCGGCAGCAAATCCGTCAATGGTCACTAATGCCCGGGTGTCTCAAGGCACAGCTATGGCCATTGGAGGGCCTTTGGGTTCAGTCCCCAATGCCCCAGCCGCTTCATTAGAAACAAATAGCGGTACAAGGGACATGAACAGTGATCTTGTCTCCTCAAATCGTGGAGAACCAGTTCTGGGATTTTTGGAGAGTGATGCGAATATTGGGTGGGCGGCGGTTCTTCATCGTAATCGCCTCACAGATCGGGGTGAGCTGGATGGTTGGCTCGCGTTGCCAACAGAATCAATGCTTGGAGTTTACGAAGAGATCCAAGTGCCGCCGGGCTTGAGCCCAGTGCTCGATGTTGGTGGTGTGACCGTTCGGATGAAACCTCGAACACACGCAGTTTTCAAGCTTGATAGTCTCCAGAAGCCAAGGATTGAGTTGCTTTCTGGAAGCATGATCATTCGCTCAGGAAATGATGCCGATCAGATCGGCATTGCTGCTGGTGGACTTAATGGAATTATTTTATCTGGCCTTTCAGGTAGTGTGACAATCAATGTTTCCGGAATGCCAGACGATCTTTTGTCAGCAAGGCAAACAAAGCAGAGCCAAGTTGCAAGAATTTTGGCTCAAGAGAAACCAATTTTGTGGAGGCAGACACAGCCAGGAGGACTTGCTGTGGCAAGGCCGCTTCGAGGGCTCCCTGAGGAATTTCAATTGGCTCCCAGAGAAATTCTTGAATGGTCAGAAATTAGCCCGTTAGAGGCAAGTCGTCGGATTGTGAACTCTCTGCCGCCGTGGGCGGTCTCATCAAGACCTCTTTCGAGACTTGAGAAGTCAGCAAGTGAGGCGCTCGCTGAAGCAATCACACAACCCGATTCACTTCTAAAGTCGTTGATTGAATTGTCAGATAGCTCACGAATTGAGAATCGCATAATTGCTACTGAAACACTGGCGTTACTTGGTTGGTATGATCAAGTTATAGAGCTGCTGGCAGCGTCTCCGAGGCCAGGTCTTGGTCCATCTGCTGAGCTATGGATTCAGCTCGAAAGCGAGTCTATTCCGGCTGCACTAGCGGACAAAACACTGGCGTTGGCAGTAAAGAAGTCATTGCGAGATCATGTTAACCCAGAGCAGGGAGACGTTCTTGTTGGGTTAGCAACACGAACACTTCATTCGGAGTCGTTCGATGTACAAGTAACAAAACTCATCGACTTACTTGAAGACGAAAATATCATCTTCCGAAGATATGCGATTCAATGGCTTCGTGAACTTTTTGTAGAATCTACATCGGATGTAATAAAATATCGCGCTGATTGGAATGAAAAGCAATTGGCTGAGGGTAGCGATTGGTGGCGAAAGAGATTTCAGCAGGGGCTTCTTAAGCGGCGATCCCCCTGATATTGCTACGGCTACTATTGCTTGTTGTAGCTAGATTCCTCTTTTTGAACCGGTGAAACAGCAGGCGTTTGTCCCCGTTCTCCAGCTGGTTTATGATTCGAGAGAGGATCTGACATGCTTAACGACGCTGAAAGGCCTCTAGAAATGTCATAATATGTTTGATTGAATGACGAGCAGTATGTTCTGCAAGTCAAAGGAGCGGCTCGCGAGCATTTGCTGTGGTCGACTCAATTAATTAATTGCTATCAGTGAGTGATCAAGAGCACCGCGCAATAGCATGGATACTGTTCAGAAGGGATTGATTTCGTGCAGATCAACGTTTCCGCTAGACACGGGCATCTCAGTGCAGCTTCGCAGTCAAAAATTTCTGCAAAAGTCTCACGGTTGAAGAGGTATTTCGATCGAATAACCTCCTTGGGTGTCACTGTTGATCTTGCTAATACATCCCTTCCTGCAGTTGAAATTATTGCATCGGCAGAGCATTTCCACGATCTTGTAAGTCATGAGACATCACCCAACCTGTGGCGGAGTGTTGATGGTGCAGTACAAAAATTAGAGCAGCAGTTGCGGAAGCACAAAGAAAAAGTGCGTGATCATAAGAACGTCCAAACAGTCCGAAGAAGTTGATCTCATCGGAGTAGATATAAAACAGCTATGAAATTTTCAGATTTTGTTTCGGTCGAAGCGATTCGTCCAAGTGTAAGTGCAGACTCAAAAGAAGGCGTTATTCGCGAAATGACGCAATCTTTAGTTGATGCCGAAAAAATTGCAACAAGTGAAATGGACAGTATTGTCAAAGCCATTATGAAGCGCGAAGACCTTGGGAGTACAGGTATTGGGCGTGGGGTGGCAGTCCCGCACACAAAACACCCAAGTGTAAGCCGACTTGTTGGGACAGTTGCAATCAGCGAACGTGGAGTTGATTTTGAGAGTCTTGATGGAGAACCCGTGCAACTCTTTTTCCTCCTTGTTTCGCCTCCCGACCGGCCCGGAGATCACTTGAGAGCTTTAGAAAACATCTCTCGTCAATTACGTGACGATGCTTTTTGTAAGACATTGAAAGAGGCGGGCGGTCCTCAAGAGGTGTGGCGGCTTTTAGAAGATGCAGACGCTCAGAGCATAGCTTCATAATCGTGATCTTTTAATAAAGAATTCCATTACTTTTAAAATTCAAAACGGATGACAATAAGACGCCCAGACAACCCGATTGATGAGACTCATTCACGTGAGGTCGTCGTTGCCAATGAGCAAGGTTTGCATGCCAGGCCAGCAGATTTAGTAGCGAGAGAGGCCCAGCGCTGGGAGTCACGCATTGAGTTTATTGGGAAAGCACAGCGGGTTGATGGCAAAAGCATTCTAGATTTACTGACTCTAGCCGCTGAAGAAGGCACGCATCTAGTGATTGAAGCCACCGGTCCAGATGCTTGTGAAGCGCTTGATGCGATCGGGAATCTTTTTGATAAAAAATTTGCTTCGAATGACTCAAATGCAGTAACGCACTCTGAAAAGACACAACAGGAAAAACAGGTTTCTGGCACTTCGGCCAGAATTAATGCAGCAACGTGCGAAGGTGTTGCTGATAGGAATACAAACAGTTGATAAGATGGCGGTTTTTACTGACTTCTTGTCATAAATATGATGAACGCCTGCTTGATGGTAGGCATTGCTGACAAATAAATAACAAAAGGAGACGCGCGACACGAGGCGCCCGGAAAGTAGGATGTTGATCGTTGGTTAAAGCGAACGTTGTCGCTACCCGATCTCCTTACGAAGACGGATGCTGCCTTGGTCGCCGGCGCCCATGCTAAAACTACAAGGTATTGCAGTCTCGTCGGGAGTAACAATCGGCGAGGCACTCGTTCTCGACAGCGAGGGATTTCGGATTCCAAGGCGCTTCGTGGCCCGAAGCGCCGTAGATACTGAACTGCAGCGGCTTGCCAATGCTATTGCTGAATCTACCGCTGAAATCAAAAAAAACCGTGATGCGGTACGGGGTGAACTCGGCGAGCAGTACGCCGCCATTTTCGATGCCCACCTAGCAATGCTTCATGATCAACGGCTGCAAGAGGAACTTACGAGTGCAGTCCGCGACCGTAATTGGTGGCCAGAATATGCAGTGAGTCGAACGCTCCGGCGGTACGCCAAAGTCTTTCAAAGCCTTGATAATCACATCGCGCAGCGTGCGCACGATATTTATGATATTGAGAAAAGTCTCCTGCGAAATCTCTTAGGTCAGCGGAGGGAAACGCTTGCCTCGATTTCTGAACCAGTGGTGATTCTGGCACATAATCTGACTCCCAGTGAGACAGCAAACCTTGATCGTCGGTTCGTGAAAGGTTTTGCGACTGAGCTCGGAGGCCCTGGCAGCCATACAGCAATTGTTGCCGAGGGGCTTGAGATCCCCGCTGTTGTTGGTATTGGGCCATTCTTGGCAGATGTTTCTGGTGGTGAGCCTGTCATTCTTGATGGTAATCAAGGTGTTGTCATTCTTCAGCCTGATGAAGAAACCATTGCCCGCTACAGGCTTGAGGTTGAAGTAGCTGAGACCGTTGCCGCGTCCCTCGGACAACTACGAGACTTGCCGGCAGAGACGACTGATGGTGTGAGGGTACAGATCAGAGGGAATATTGAGTTTCCTGAAGAAGTAGAGCAGTGCATGCGACGAGGCAGTGATGGAATCGGGCTTTATCGAACAGAATTTCTCTACCTTACAAGCCAGCACGAGCCAAGTGAAGAAGATCATTATCGGGCGTACAGGAAAGTAATAGATGCAATTGATGGAAAGCCGATGGTGGTGCGAACGTTAGATTTGGGATCGGATAAAATGCTTACTGAAAAAAGTCCGGAGGAGGAGCGGAATCCTTGTCTTGGGCTGCGGAGCATTCGGCTTTCATTAAGGCAGTTGCCAATGTTCCGGACTCAGTTGCGGGCGATTCTTAGAGCGAGCGCACATGGCGACGTACGAGTCATGTTTCCTTTGGTCTCGACAATTCTCGAGTTGCGTCAAGCGAAATTGGTTTTGGCAGATGTCATGGAGGATCTCGCCGAGCATGATATTGATTTTAATCCAAAACTTCGGATTGGGATGATGGTTGAGACGCCTGCTGCTGCAATGATGCTCGACGCGTTCATTCAGGAAGTAGATTTTGTCTCTGTTGGAACAAATGATCTTATTCAATACACCTTGGCTGTGGATCGTGGGAATAAAGATGTCGCAGATCTTTACAGTGCATGTGATCCAGCAGTGCTTAGGTTATTGAAGAGATCACTAGATATTGCGGCTCAGGCCGGAGTATCAGCAAGTGTCTGTGGTCAAATGAGTGGAAGTGTTATGTACACCCAGTTGTTGCTTGGTCTTGGGCTTCGTGAGTTGAGTGTACCTGCTTCAGTAATACCAGAAATAAAACAGGCGGTTCGAAGCGTATCGATCGCCGATTGTCAGGCTGTCGCAAAACGGGTGCTTGAAATGAATAGTGCCCGGGACGTGAAGGCCTTTTTGCGTGATCAGAAACGACGTCTTCTAGCGGAGACTGTCGCATAAAATTCGTGCCGACTCCAAGTTGGCGGATCAATAGAAGGAAAGAACGATTATGAAGCAGGAAATGCTTATTAATGTGACGCAGGCTGAAGAATGCCGCATCGCAATTATCGAGGAGGGTGTACTTGAGGAACTCTATGTTGAACGAACCAGCCAAGAAAACCTTGTTGGCAATATCTACAAGGGAAAGGTCGTGAATATAGAGCCTTCCATACAGGCTGCATTCGTTGACTTTGGTGTTGGTCGAAACGGATTTCTTCATATCAGTGATATAGAGCCACAATACTACCGCCAGGGTGGCCTCGATCCGGATAAGGCTTTTGAATTGACTGACCCAGCTAGAACATCTTCTGATGGAACGGATAACAGTGGAAGGCCTTCCGATCGACGTCGGAAGCCAAGAATTGGTGACCGCCCCAGGGTAAAGCCGCCTATTCAGGATGTTCTGAAGCGGGGTGACGAGTTGCTGGTTCAGGTTATTAAGGAAGGCTTTGGCACGAAAGGCCCTACGCTCTCTACATACATTTCAATCCCTGGTCGTTACCTGGTGCTCATGCCACCACTTGGCCGTGTTGGTGTATCGAAAAAAATTGATAATGAGAAAGAAAGGCGAGTTCTTCGAGGAGTTATGAACGCGCTCAAGCCACCTAAGGGAGTTGGGTTTGTTGTTCGGACAGCAGGTACTGAGCGCACAAAGTCAGAGATGGCTCGCGACATGGCGTACCTACTCCGGCTTTGGAAGAGCATCGTGAAGCGGATGAGAAAATACTCCGCTCCGATCGATATCTATCAAGAAAGCGACATGATTATTCGAACGATTCGAGATATGTTCACTGAAGATGTAGGGAGAATTCTCATTGATGATCGAGCTGCGTACGAGCGAGCCCGAGAGTTCTTGGAATTAGTCATGCCGAAGTACGCTAGTCGACTACAGTTCTATGATGGAAAAGAGCCATTGTTTTATCGTTATCGATTAGAAGAAGAGATAAGCCGAATTCATCAGCACAAAGTCCCTCTCAAAGGCGGTGGATCCATTGTTATCGATACGACTGAGGCATTAGTTGCTATCGATGTTAATTCAGGCAGTTTTCGAACTGAAAAATCAGCAGAGGAAAATGCTTACCAGATGAATCTTATTGCGGCAAAAGAAATTGCTCGTCAATTACGACTAAGAGACCTCGGTGGCGTTATTGTCAATGATTTTATTGACATGCGGCGAGAAAAGTATCGGCGTGGAGTTGAAAGAGCCTTACACGATGCAATGAAACGTGACAGAGCTCGTACAAAAGTTCTACGTACAAGTCCTTTCGGACTCATTGAAATGACACGTCAGCGTATCCGGCCTTCACTTCGAAAGAGTGTTTTCAGAGACTGTCCTACATGCTTAGGTACTGGAATGGCCAAGACAGCTGAAAGTATGGCGATTGAGGTTATGCGGATGTTGCAATTGTCAGTAACACGTGAAGATATTTCACGTCTGACGATCACCGTACATGCTGAAGTGGCAACGTGGATAAATAATCGGAAGAGACGAGAGATTGCTCAATTCGAAGACGTCTCCCGAGTCGAACTTCATATAGTAGGTCAGGACGCAGCGTCACCAGAACACCTCGGAATTGAAGCGTGGGAGGCAGGTGGGCGGACGGTGCGATTTCCATAAACACAAGCAAAAACAAGTGAAGAAAGTGTCAAAGTCCCGTGCTCCATGCACGAGGCTGGATTTTCTCACCAACGGATTACAATTAAAAGTGCCTGTGTATGGGTACCAGAATATACGAATTGAGGTTTTTTGATGGCTGCTGAATCGACATCCCCAGAGACTCTAACAACAGACTCCGCATCTGGTAGTGGACATCACTACTGCATTGTTTCGGATGGAGGACGGCAATACCGTGTTTCTGAAGGCCAAGAAATTGAAGTTGATTTTCGGCCAATTGAAGCCGGGAGTGAACTTGTTTTCGACAAAGTGCTTGCAGTTAGCAAAGAAGGCAAACTGCACATAGGAGCGCCCATTATTGATGGTGCAGTTGTGAAAGCAGAAGTCATTGGCCTTTCTCAGGGTGAGAAGATTTATGTACAGAAGTTCCGTCGTCGTAAAAACTATCGTCGGAAAACGGGTCATCGATCAGTATCGACACGAGTACGGATCAGTGAGATACCCTCAGGTATGTAATAAATGATTTCCCGTCTGTCAGGTGCATGGAATTGACATTGAGTAACTGGATCCAGTTACTCAATGATGCCTGCAAGTGGCCCGCTTCTACGGCAAAGACTGTCGACTTTCGCCGCGACATCAATGTCTTCTTCGACGGGTGGTGCGTGGTGTGGCTTCAGTCGAGCGTCAATAACAAGTGGCCCAGTGCATCCCCAATGCTTTTGGAACGTGGCCTCTCCGATACCGTGGACATCAGTTGCTGGGTTCGATCGTGTGAAAGTGACCCATAGAAAATTCTCAAGATTTGCGGCACTAAATTCACTATCGTCTGTGACCACAATGAGAGGCCACTTCATTATGTCATCAGCTTGTTGAATCAATCTCGTAAATCGTTCAATGTCCTCGGTCCACTGGGCTTGTCGTTCAGTTGTGTTCCAAATCAATTTCTCATCGTGGGTTTCAAGAGACGGTCGCGGTTGGATGAGTGGCCCAGTAATGACAAGTACTCCAGGTATGCACGTGAAAGGCTTTGAGAAACCAGGAGGGAGCCGTATGTCTCCAGAAATTTCAGTCGGCAGTTCTCTCACTGGTTGACCACGAGCGGCTACGACCAGTTTCGAGCCATTATTGAATCCTTTTCCAGTGTAATCGAGGGTGTCGATTGTTGTCTCTGTGTGGAAATGGCAATCTCGCCGCCAGTCTACTCGTTGCAGAACATGATTGAGAAATCCTTGGACGTCACTAGCTTTTATGTTGGGGTCATCTGCTTGATTCGCAATAAATAAATACTTGGCGAGTGAAAGTTGTCCTTGACCAAGAATGGCTGAAGCTTGGGTGAGTAGCTCAGCTGGTCGAGACGAATTTTTCCAGGGTAAATAACGTTCGCTTCCGACTGCGAGAAGGAGTGGGTGAACACCTGCAGCGTCGACCGCATGAATGCTTGAAATTCCTGGTAACACAGTTGGAATAATCGGTCCAGTGATCTCATGTACAAGCCAACCAAATAAGGTGTCTTCTTGAGGCGGTCGGCCAACAACCGTAACAGGCCAGATTGCATCTTCTCGTTGCCACACGTTATCGATTCGCATCACTGGAAAATTATGTTGCCGAGCATAGTATCCAAGGTGATCCCCGAACGGACCTTCAGGCTTTGTTAGATCGGGTGCGATTGTGCCTTCGATTACGAAATCGGCGTCAGCATAAATTGATGGGCGTCCTTTTCTGCGTATCATTGGAATGCGATGGCCTGCTAAGGCGCCTGCAAATGCAAGTTCGGAAAGCCCCTCAGGTAATGGCATCATTGCTGACACGGCCATGGAAGGAGTTCCGCCGACAAAGATTGAGACCTTTAGTGGCTCCCCTTTGGCAATAGCTGCAGCGTGGTGAATGCCAATTCCTCGATGTATCTGGTAGTGCAGACCAACCTCGGTGTTCTCTTCGTAGCGGTTGCCTCGCAGTTGGACCCGATACATGCCAAGGTTTGAGTTTTTGAGGGAGGGGGCGTCAGGGTGTTCTGAATAAACAGCTGGTAGGGTTATGAATGGTCCGCCGTCACCTGGCCATCCAGTAACACCCGGAAGGCTTGTCAGAGGAATATTACGAGTGAGAACATTTCCCCTACGAACATGTCGTGGAATCATAGTTATGGCATCAAGTGGGCTTCGCCAATATCGTGATGGATTTTGTATGGCAGCTGCTGGATCTATCTTGAGTTCGACGAGTCGCCGAACTCTATCGAGCGTATCTGAAAATAATCGTTCGACTCGCTTCTGTGTGCCATAGAGATTGATAAGAACTGGATGCTGCGTGCCTAAAACAGATCGAAAGAGAAGTGCTGGGCCTCCAGACCGAAAGAGCCGTCGCTGAATTTCCGCGATTTCAAGGTGAGGGTTGATTGGGTAATCAATCTCAATGAGCTGTCCTTCCTCCCGAAGAGTTTTGACGCATTGACGAAGTGTTCGAAATCCCATGCAATCCTCCTTAACTATGGTAGCGTCAAGTACATTTTGTCGTGTGCATAATTTGGTCAGATGTGTTTATTCACAGAATCATTGAGACTTATACTAAGGATAAGGTGCTGAGTATGCCCGATTTATTTAGTGCGAAGCGAAAAGAGAATATTGAGCGGGTGGCACCTCTTGCAGCTCGAATGAGGCCTCGACGGTTGGCTGATTATGTTGGGCAGAACCAGATCATTGGTCCGGGGAAACTATTGAGACGCTTAATCGAGGCAGATAGGCTTGGGTCAATCATTCTCTATGGTCCACCAGGGGTCGGCAAGACAACTCTCGGTGAAATTATTGCTACCGAGACGAAGAGGCGATTCGTCGAACTCTCTGCAACAGCATCTGGTGTGAAAGATCTCCGTGATGTCATTGAGAGTGCACGTCGTCGATTGGAGGATGATGCCTGTCGGACATGTCTATTTATCGATGAAATTCATCGGTTTAATAAATCACAGCAAGATGTTCTTCTGCCAGACGTTGAAAGTGGTGTTATAGCCTTGATTGGAGCAACAACCCAAAATCCATTTTTTGCACTCACTCCTGCGTTGGTAAGCAGGAGTCGCATCTTTGAACTTCAGGCACTGCTTCCGGAAGATATAAAAACAATTGTTCGACATGCAATGAACGACAAAATGCACGGGTTTGGATTACAGGACATTCAGCTTGATTCGGAGGCGCTCGACTTTCTTGCGGAAACGGCTGACGGGGATGCTCGTCGAGCTCTCGGTGGGCTTGAGGTCGGAGTGCTTTCATCGAGCGACCGTCCATTGATCTTCACAAAAGAACTGGCTCGTGAAAGTGTTCAACGAAAAGCGATCGTGTACGATTCTGGAGATACACACTACGACTGTGCAAGTGCGCTGATTAAGAGTATCCGGGGCAGTGATGTAGATGCAGGAATGTATTGGCTCGCACGTATGCTTGAAGGAGGCGAAGATGTCCATTTTTTGTCCCGACGCTTAGTTATCTTGGCAAGCGAAGATATCGGTAATGCAGACCCTCGGTCACTTCTTGTTGCAACAGCCGCCATGCAAGCGATTGAATTTGTAGGTCTGCCGGAATGCCAGCTTGCGCTTGCACAAGCTGTTTCATATCTAGCACTAGCCCCGAAAAGTAATGCATGCGCCAGAGCTATTGCAGAAGCTCGTCATGATGTTCGTGAAAAAGCTGTTTTACCAGTGCCAAGACACTTGCAGGATAAACATTACGCGGGAGCGAAAAGACTAGGCCGCGGCGAAGGATATGCCTATGCCCATGATGCTCCTGATGCGATCGCAAAACAAGATTATCTGGGTGTTGAGCGATATTATTATCAGCCGACTAATCGTGGCTTAGAGCGTGACCTTGGAGAGCGGGTAGCTGAAATTAGGCGGCGTTTGAAGGAGTCGCATCAGTTGCAAGCGGATTCTTCTGTGAGCGAAGTTCAGGAATAATCTCTTGTCGAAGAACTTTTTCAAGATCAGCTAGACTTCGTGCTACAACAGCACCATCGATAACGCGATGGTCAGCGATAAGAGTTATTAAGCACCTACCATCAGCCTCGATTGGACGGTATGAAATACTAGTTGTGCAAAGTGTTGGATGAAAGTGATTGCTTGCACCGTAACCTGCAAGTGTCGAGAGGCTAAATGTGCCAATACGAGAGCAGCGTTTATGAGATCCCGACCGATGATTCCATCGCAGGACCGCTTTTCGGAGAAAACCAGGCAGCAGTTCAAGTTCACGCTGTCGTTTAAATAGTTCCTCGATTGGGCCATTGCAGCAATTGTCGATAAAACGTTGTATCTCAATAAGCGAATTTGTTTCTGGTTGATGAAGACGAGCCCAATAAAGTTGTTCGCTGTTATTATCAGTTCTATTAATTGCCAGTGTTGCAACATTTTGATTTGTAGTTGCAATGCGTGGCCATAAGCCAGGCAAGAACCAGCTTCTTAGCGCAGGCGTTTCTTGAACAACTTTGCCATAAGCTTTTAAGAAAATGGCTGCCCAGCCAATACGGTGCTGGCTAGCCGATCTAGCCTCAGCGAGGTCAGCCAGATTGCACCAACGGTCAACGGGAAATAAGGGTATATTCCTTGCCAGCATTGCAATATCTGCAACGCAGCCACGGTGTCCATTACAGGGGGCGGTAGTAACAGGAGAGTGTTGCATAAGGACAAAACAACCTGGTCACGGGCCGGGAAACAGCGACGACCGCTGTTTTTACAGGGCTCATTGAAACGATTCAATCCTTCCATGGGAATGCCAGATTTTTATACTGCCAGAAAAGGGTGGGCGCTGGCTGTTTTCAGACGAAAGTTTGGTAGAATCAGAGCACGCGTGGTGGTTGTAGCTCAGTTGGTTAGAGCGTCGGTTTGTGGTACCGAAGGTCGCGGGTTCGAGCCCCGTCATCCACCCTTCTTCTCTATACGGGTTTAATTATGCCGAAACCTATTTACCGTCCGTGGTTCGATGCGGCCACCGACTCACCTTTGTTAACTGAATATGCTCGTAAACTAGATTCTTTTAATGATGTGCTCGCTGATCGAAAAGTAGAGCGAGAGGAACTTGAGTTACAGGAAAAACGTGTAGTAAACCTCATGAAAGAGGTTGAACCTCTCCTGAATCCAGAGGTTTATGAAAAAGTTACAGAGCTACTCTGTGAAATTACTTCGTACGACATGATGTCGGCTTTTCATCTCGCTTCAAAAGCTCGTGCCGGACGCACTCTGGACTCATGAACGTGGAGCTAAATAGCAATACTAGTTGCTTCGCGCATCATTTCGTGTTTGTATAGCCTGACAACCATTGGTGAATCTCGATAGGGTATAAAAGTGGGAATCTTATCTCACGGGCATTTCTCCCCAAGGCAATTTGTAGGCTAAGCATCATGGCGAAAAAAATAATTAAACGAACCAGTTCCCGTAGTACGAGTACAACTGCCACCTTGCCCGCGATCGATAAGAAGACTCGGAAACTCATTGTTGGCTTAGCGGATGAGGTTGAGAAGGCGGCCGAAAAGCGACGTGACCCACATCTTGATATTCCAACTCGCAGTCTCTCGAATGTTCGGTTCAATAAGTCACGAAAAATTATTGAAATGGGTGGTCAGAAGAATCGGCGACATCTTTTTAATCTGAGTCAAGCAAAAAGCTATATGCAAACGCTTCTTGTAGCAACCGGTTGCAAGTCACTTATTGACCAGCAAAAGACAACCAGCATTCGAGGGCTGTACTATCTTCTGAAGCACACTATTGAGGGGACACGCGAAGAAACGTTCGGCGGACAAGACGAATGCGATCCAATTATCGAAGATCTTGAGGTGACGCTTGAGAGTCTCCGAGAGCAGTTGCACGTCTATGCAAGTAATCGCGGTGGAATGGTTGGCCCAATTACGCTGATTGATTCTGGAGATGAAATTGACTGCTCCAGAATGGGGTCAGGTGGGTACAGTATTCCTTCAATTGTTGAAGAAGAGGTCATTAGTTTTAAGAAATGTACTGCAAAATTTATTCTTCATGTCGAGAAAGATACAGTATGGCGACGTTTCAATGAGGATAAGTTTTGGAGGAAGCACAACTGCCTTTTGACCCACGGTGGTGGACAACCACCTCGCGGTGTGCGTCGAATGCTATATCGTCTCCACCATGAGCTCAAACTTCCAGTGTACTGCTTGCTCGATAACGATCCTTGGGGATATTACATTTATTCTGTACTGAAACAAGGTTCAATTAATCTTGCTTATGAGTCGAAGCGGATGGCAATTCCATCAGCAAAATTTCTCGGGTTGCGATCGATTGACTATGAGAAATGTCAGCTGGCTCCAAGCGTTCAAATTGCGCTCAGTGACTCAGACGTAAAAAGAGCAAAGCAGATCGCTGCTTATCCATGGTTTGCTGCGAAGAAGGCATGGCAAAAAGAAATTTACAAGATGCTCTCCAATGGCTTTAAGCTCGAAGTGGAATCATTGATCTCGAAAGATATCAGCTATGTAACGGAGGTTTATACACCGGAACGATTAGCTGATCATGATTGGTTAGATTAAAGAAAGGCTTTCTAGCGCTCGGTAAGGCGTTGTCTTCCAGTTTGTTGCTAGCACCGGACGTCGTCAGCACGACCAATAAGTCCAGTTCGCTGAACATGTCGTGGTTGACCAATCGTATCAGAGCCCTTTTCCATGCATTCTAATTCTTCCGGTACGGGTGGTTTGCCGAAGAATTCTGCTATTCGTCCAACAACCGTAGCCTGCTCTGCCGGTGTGAGTTCGGCAAAAATCGGAAGTGCGAGTGTTTCTTTGGCAGCGTATTCGGTGATAGGAAGGTCTCCCATTTTCCAGCCGAAATTATCAAAGCATTTTTGTAAGTGAAGTGGGACAGGGTAGTAAATTTCTGTCCCAACACCAGATGTCCTTAAATGCTCTCGCAAGGCATCTCGTTTTCCATCTGCAACACGAATAACGTATTGGTTCCATACGTGTCTTCCGCGTGTGTCAATTTTTGGTGACGTAATAGCATCATGAAGCTCGCAATGATTAAACATTTCTGTGTATCGAATAGCATTCTGCGCTCGTTGATTTGTCCAATCGTCCAAAAGAGGAAGCTTGATGCGCAGCACGGCGGCTTGAAGTGAGTCAAGTCGACTATTGATACCAATGACATCGTGGTAATAACGAGGCTCCATGCCGTGGACCCGGAGTTTTCGAAGCGATTCGGCGAGATCATCACGTGTAGTTGTGAGAAAGCCTCCGTCACCAAATCCACCAAGATTTTTTGTTGGGTAAAAACTGAAGCATCCTATATCACCGAGTCCTCCACTACACTTTCCGTGCCAAGTTGATAGAACCGACTGAGCCGCATCTTCGATAACTGGAATCCCTGCTTGCTTCGCAATAGGCAGGATCGCATCCATGTCGACAGTTTGTCCAAAGAGATGTACGGGGATAATAGCGCGTGTTCGGGAAGTGATTCGACGGCGAATGTCATCTGGATCAATGAGGAATGTACTGGGATCAATATCAGCAAATATTGGTATGCCACCGAGCCGCGTTACAGCACTTGCCGTTGCGAAAAATGTATAGCTTGGGAGGATTACTTCTTCACCAGGCTTAATGTTGAGGGCCATCAGTGCAAGTAAGAGAGAATCACTCCCCGATGCGCAGCCAATAACATGAGGGACATCTAAGATCGTTGAAAGTTCATCCTCTAGCGCTGTGACATCTGGTCCAAGAACGAAGCGACCTGAATCACAGACATCATCCATGACCTGCCGAAACTGTTCTCGAAGCGGGCCATTCTGGCGATCTATTGCGAGGAGAGGAACGTTTGGAAGAAAGCCTGTTGAGTCCGCTAGCTTTTCGGTTGAGTCTGAACGAGGGCCGGATGTCATTGCTTCATTGTCTCCACTGTTCAGGAGGGCTTATTTTGGCAGAAGATCTGCCTTTTAAGTGTGTAAATCGTCATGTTTGATACGGGCTCTCCAGTTTGAAAAAACGGTTTTCGGCCCTAAATGGCCCGGTGTACCAAGAGAGGGTGAATATTTTGCAAGTGGGGTGAGTGTCAAGACCAAGCTTTGTGAGAGTGAGACCGGGAGGCTTGGGCAGACCTGGCGGTTTGACAACGTCACCCATTGCACTCTACATTCATCGGGGTAGTTGTGTGGTTTGTTCCGCACCATACTCTTGTTCTTCATGATTCAAGACGTCATTGGCAAAATGTCGTTCTGGTCTGGAAGAGCGAGATTGCTAGTCTTTAGGTAATTGCTATTCAGGCTGCAGTGAATTTGTTGAAAAGCAGCACTGAATGTCAATTTGCTCGAGGACTATATTTCCTTCACTGTTTGTAAAACGGCGGGGCGGATGGGTTCCACGACCGTCATTGACTTAGGACGAATCGCGAGGCGGCTAGGATTGCCTGAGCCGGGTGTTCTTGCTGCCGTTCAATTAGTTGATGAAGGGAATACAGTTCCCTTTATTACTCGATATCGGCGAGATCAAACTGGGGGTCTCGACGAACTCCAACTTCGAAGCATCACTGATGCTGTTGGTAAAGCTCGTCAATTAGCCGATCGAAAACAGACTATTCTTCGAACAATCGAAGGGCAGGGGAAACTTACCTCTGAGCTGCAAAGCAAAATTAATGCGGCTGAGAGCACAAAAATACTCGAAGATCTCTATCTCCCCTTTAAACCTAAACGCCTCTCTCTTGCCGAGCAAGCAAAACAAAAAAGGTTAGAGCCACTTGCGAATGAAATACTCGCAGCAGATTCTCAAGCGATAGATTTAGAGAAACGAGCAGTAGATTTCGTTGATGATGACTCTGGTGTTGCCTCTGTAGCAGATGCTCTGCTTGGCGTGGGTCATATCATTGCAGATCTTTTTAGTTCTCGAGCCGACGTGCGGCAACGTTTGCGCAAGCTTCTATTTCAAAAAGGGCGACTTCGCAGCCTGCGTATTGAAACGCCAGGAAAAGCGATGACTAAAACAGCCAAACATTTCCGAGACTATTTCGACTTCGATGAGCATCTTCAGAAAGTCCCGCCCCATCGTGTTTTGGCGATGAATCGAGGAGAAAGAGCAAAAATTTTGCGAGTCCGTATCGAGGGGCCAACGGAAGAAATTCAGAGGATAGCTGACGAATTAGTGATTCCTGCTGGTCATCCCCATGCAGATTTCCTAGAAGGATGTTGTCGTGATGCACTCTCGCGACTGATTTTACCGAGTCTCGAACGCGAGGTTCGGCGTGAGATGACCGATGCGTCTGAAGAGCACGCAATTGCAGTTTTCGCTCGTAACTTAAGAAACCTTCTGTTGCAGCCCATGGTGACAGGCCGAATAGTTCTTGCGATTGACCCTGGCTTTAAGAGTGGCTGTAAAGCAGTAGTGCTTGATTCTTGTGGCAACCCTTTGGCTCACGACATTCTGCACGTTGTAGGCAAGGCGGAACAGAAAAAAACAGCAGCTTCCCGAGTCGTTGAACTGGTTCGTGAGTACGGCTGCAAGGTGATCGCGGTTGGGAACGGAACAGCAGGGAGAGAAGTAGAGTCCCTGCTTTCAGAGCTTATCGTTGGTGAATTAAAAGAAGATGAGATCGCCTATGTGATTGTGAATGAGGCAGGAGCAAGTGTCTATTCCACAAGTCAGTACGCGCGTGAGGAGCTTCCAGATTTTGAGGCAGCGTATCGGGGTGCAGTTTCAATTGGTCGGCGATTGCTTGATCCACTTTCGGAACTTGTGAAAATTGAGCCTGCAAATATCGGAGTGGGTTTATATCAGCATGATGTCAAAGCTCGACATCTTCACGCTTCATTGGATGCAGTGGTTGAGGGTTGTGTTAATTATGTCGGCGTTGATGTGAATACTGCGAGCCCCGCCCTGTTACGGTATGTGGCTGGTCTCAACCAGGCTGTTGCGAAAGGTATTATTGATTGGCGTGCTGCGAAGGGCCCGTTTACTTCGCGAGAACAATTTCGTGAGGTGCCTGGATTTGGTGATGCAGCATTTGTACAAGCAGTTGGTTTTTTAAAAATATCTGATGGCATCAATCCGCTTGATTCGACTCGAATTCACCCAGAAAGCTATCAAGTCGCAGAGCGACTGTTGGAAAAAATTGAGACATCTTCGGCTGAATTAGTCGATCGGGAGAAACATCAAAAGATTGCTGATGCAGTTAGCAAAATAGATCTTACTATCGTGGCGGATGAATTAGGTGTTGGGCGACTATTGCTTGCTGATATTGTTGAGCAGTTCGTCCGGCCCGGCCGGGACCCGCGTGAGGATTTGCCCGAGCCTCTGTTTAAGCAGGGTGTGCTCAAGTTTGAAGACCTTGAAGTTGGTATGGAACTACGTGGATCGGTGCTAAATGTTGTTGATTTTGGCGTATTTGTTGATATCGGCTTGCACGACAGTGGGCTTGTCCATGTCAGCCAGCTTTCAAGTGGATTCATACGGGATCCACACGCAGCTGTTGTCGTTGGTCAAGCAGTCAGGGTCTGGGTTCTTGAACTTGATAAAACTCGTCGCCGTGTAGCCTTGACGATGATTAAGCCGGGTACAAAGCCAGCCCATGGATCAAGTAGGGGACGGCAACAAAACGCTAAAAAGAAATCTTCTGAGGGTCATTTTCAAAATAAGTCGGGAGAGCCCAAGAGTTTGAAAAGTGGCCATGGTCGTCGAAATTCTGGAGAGAATGACAGAAAGGGGAGAAAGCAATTTCGTGGACCCCGTACGTATACGTCTCGTCCGGATCGTAAGTCAAAGAAGGCAATTACTGCAGAAATGAAGACCGGCCAGGAGCCGTTGCGAACGTTTGGTGATTTGAAACAGTTTTTTGATATTCAGACTGGTGCTGATGATGGAATAATTGAAAATACCCAAAAGAAGCAGAAGAAAGATAATGAAAGACGAAATTCAGATTCAAAAGAAACGGTAGCAAGCAATGTCGACCACGGCAATCTAGGTGGACCTCTGCCAGCGGTATCAGCAATTGATGGTAAGGAAGAGAAGTCTCTCGTTGCAAAAGCCGTAGCGAAACCTATGCCCTCTCAGGATACAACAGGGCCTGAGCCAAATGGCTCAGTGCAAGAGTCTTCTTCTCATGTTCATAACTCAACTGAGGCACCGCATAAACAACAATCTGGTGGAAGTCCCTCAGAAGATCCTTCCCAGTAGTGTCTCTGCGACTAACGTTCACGAAACGTTATTCGGCCTTTCGTGAGGTCGTAGGGAGATAATTCAACTTTCACTTTATCTCCGGGAACGATCCGGATGAAATTCTTCCGCATCTTTCCAGCTACGTGAGCATTGACGATGTGTCCACCCTCGATTTGAACTCGAAACCGGGTGTTTGCCAACGCTTGCGTGACAACGCCTTCAACCTCAAGAGCTTGTTCTTTTTCCGCCATGTGAATCCTATAGAAAATGATTTGTAGTTTTCTCGACTGTATCCTGCCTGAGGAAAAACGTCCAGTCGGAGCCCGAATGCTCACTCGTCAACAGCGGTAGGAGCCGAATCCGAGGCTTTCCAGCGAAGAAAGGCATCAAGGAAGCCATCGAGATTACCATCGAGCACACTCTGGAAGTTTCCTACATAATGCCCTGTTCGCTGATCTTTAACTCGTTGGTCAGGGTGAAGAAAATAATTTCTAATTTGTGAGCCAAAGCCAGTCTTTGGTTGAAGTTTATATTTCGCTAGTTGTTCAGCTTCACGTTTTTCTTCTTCGAGCCGAGCGAGTCGAGACCGCAGCATTTTGATAGCAGTGGCTCTGTTTTTATGTTGACTGCGTTCACTCTGGCATTGAACCACAATCCCACTCGGAAAGTGAGTGATTCGGATAGCACTCGACGTCTTATTGACGTGCTGTCCACCGGCACCGCTTGCTCGAAAAACATCCTCTCGAATGTCTTCGTCTTTTATTTCGATATCGGGGTCTTCGTCGCTTATTTCTGGGGAAACATCAACGGCGGCAAAACTGGTCTGCCGTTTCCCCTCAGCATTAAATGGACTGATTCGAACGAGCCGGTGAATACCCATCTCACCACGTAAATATCCATACGCCCATGGCCCCCTTATTGCAACGGTGGCATTCTGAATGCCAGCAACGTCGTCGTCTTGCCTGTCGAGTAACTCGAGACGAAATTCTCTTTTGTTTGCCCAAGCGGAATACATTCGCAACATCATCTCTGCCCAATCATTTGCATCCGTACCGCCATCCCGAGCATGGATTGACACTAGCGCATCGCAAGAATCATGAGGACCGCTTAAGAGAGAGGTTAGTTCTAACTGATCAACCAGCCGTTCAACACGAGCCACCTCAGTAGACAATTCGGACTCTAGTGACTCATCTTCTTTAACGAGTTCTACAAGTGCTTCTAAATCATCAGCAGCCGAGATTGATTCATCCAGTGGCTTCAGAATGGTATTTAACTGCTTGAGTTCAGCAACAGTGGCTTGTGCGGTATCACTGTCGTTCCAGAAATCCGATTGAGACATCTGGTTTTCAAGTTTGGCTGCTGATTTGGTACGACCAGCGTAGTCAAAGAGAGTCTCGTAGTTGAAGGAGGCGGCCGCAGACTTCTTCTACACGATGAAAGAGTGTTGTATCCATGCCCTAGATTGTAGGGTGCGGCATGAACTCAGACAAAGAGTCGGTTTGTTTTCTACGGAGCCGGTATGTTTCTTTTGGCTTATGAAGTTAACGACGTTCAATTATGTTGCCAGGGAAACGAACGGTAAGTCGATAAATTTCGAGGGCGGAGCATGCTGCTAATACACGGGACGGTTCCAGATTTGTGTATGCGACAACGGCGTCGATTGTGGTGCTTTTGTTTTGATTTGAAGTGGCATCAATTGCACCAAGTACATTTTTTTCAACTTCATTCAGCTTTTGTTCTGCCGGGTGGTGGATTTCAGGCCTGCTGGTACAAATTGCTTTTTTGTATAAAGGGCCAAGTTCATCAAGAATTTGATCGACACATGTTACAAGAGTCACTCCATCACGTATGAGGCTATGGCACCCCGCAGACATTCGACACTCGATTGGGCCTGGTATAGCGAAAACATCTCGTCCCTGTTCTCCTGCCAGCCGTGCTGTTATGAGCGCACCAGATCGCTCTGAAGCTTGTATGACAAGAGTTCCAACGCAGAGCCCTGAAACAATTCTGTTTCGTCTTGGGAAGGCCGCTGCTTGCGGTGGGGTTGAGGGTGGAACTTCACTGAGCACACATCCATGTTGAATTATATCTTCAACGAAATGAGCATGCTCGCGTGGATAGATATTACGCAGGCCACTTCCTAAGACTGCAATCGTCCGTCCACCAGCACGGATTGCTTCATGATGTGCAGCGGCATCAATGCCTCGGGCTAACCCACTCACGATGGTCAATCCAGCACGAGCGAGACCATTGGCGAAAGTTTTTGCTATCCGTTTCCCTGCAGTGGTGGCGTGTCGAGCGCCTACGACAGCAATAGCTACCCTGTCACATGGCTCGAATGTACCGCGAATAAAGAGCATGTCGGGCGGGTCAGGAATGTGTGAAAGGAGCTCCGGGAATTCGGGGTCCGTATCCAGTAGAATATTGATGCCATGTTGCTTGCACTCATCAAGAATGTGTGAGGGCTTTGTGCTCGTTCTACTATTGAAAATGGCAGACGCCAGATGGTTGCCAACGCCATGAACACTTTGAAGTGACGATACGCTTTGCTCAAAAATCCTCGATACTGAGCCAAACTCAGAGATGAGGCGATGTCTGAGAGTCGGCCCAAGGCCCGGCACCAGTGAGAGTTTGATTCGATCAAGTAAAAGTTGATCACGAGAAAGAGCTGTGTCTTTCTGAGCTTGCAATTCGAACATGATGCGACCCAGCGAAAGATATAGTGTATTTCCGTACACTATACAGCTTTGGTTGAGAATCGCAAACGAATATCACAATTTTTTGAATTATCTCTGCGTCGATTTACTTTGCAGCTTTAAGTTCGGCAAGGTGCTGAGCGGTATCAACAAGACGATCCCAGTTCTCTTGAACGTACTCTGGAGGCCCGCCCATTTCGGCGACGGCAACAGCGACTTCTTCAGTCGGAACCATTTCAATCGCGTCCCAAGGGCAAACCTTGAGGTCATAGGGATTCGTTTTTTTACCTGGGATGTGTACACAAACCTCACAACCAACACATCGTTCAATATCTATTTCACACCAGCTTTGGAGGTTATGGAATTGGTCGTATTGCTGCACTTTAAATATGCAATCAACAGGGCAGACCTCGAGGCAGCTTTCGCAGCCAGTGCAGTTATCAGCATTGATAACTGCAAGTTCTTTTGGAAGTTTTTTTCTGGGACCTTGTTTTGCCATAAGTCTTATTTATCGGAATTTGGTGAGAAAACCTGAACCGATATATTGTAGCCGTGAGGAATCAGTCGACCAAATCCAATTATTAGGTCTCGAGATCGAGGTGGATTGAGTCAATAAAAATACTGATTTTGCACAAATTTCAAAAAAAATGATCGTGCGAATGAGAAAATCAAATTCT
>Ga0315315_10000287_pt1 | contig 40267 bp, 62 predicted proteins | sample M140m3416metaG_FD_203699 | JGI IMG/M metagenome (GOLD analysis project Ga0315315, IMG submission 203699) | Ammonia-oxidizing marine archaeal communities from Monterey Bay, California, United States - M1 40m 3416 | ecosystem: Environmental > Aquatic > Marine > Intertidal zone | place: USA...
TACGCAAGGTTCAACAGCGAATATTGCAGGGAGCATACACGCAGTATGCCATCCATGAGGTGATTAAAAATGGGCAGACAAGCATTCAGAAGAAGAAAGAGTGATGGAACAGTAGATGATGGAACAGGGGGTGGTGGAACTCCTTCTGCTCATCCAATGTTTACAGACAAAGTTGGAACAGGTGTAAAGTATTACCCAATCGGATTTGAACACGTTAGTTCTGCTACTCAAAGAACTCACAATATAATATCAACTCAAACATATGTCTATCCATTTAGAGCAGACTACACAGGAACAGTAACAGGTCTTTCTATATATACAGCAGGTGGAACTGCACCCAACCCTTCATCAATTATTGTAGGCATATACGATAGTGATGATGATGGTGCGCCAAACGATAGAATAGGTCACAACACATTTAGCACATCAGGACTCGGTGCTTCATCTTACCTTAACGACACTTCAATTGACGATGACTTTGCTACTACTGCGGGTCAAATATATTGGGTTGCTTTTACTTCAACGGGCGGAACAGTAGGTTTGTATGGATGGGATAGGTCACCAATAAGAATAGCGAGTAATCAAATGCCTATCTTCTATTGGAAATATCTAAGATTACTTTCAGGTGGTTCGCTTCCATCAACAAGTCTTAGTAGTGCTACTTGGTATCAAGGAAACATAGCAGACCAACCGAACATGGTTATGACGTATTCAGGATTGTGATAAAATGAGAAAACAAAGAATAGATGGTGTTGATTCCGAAAGGGATGTTGATTGGGAAGAAGTGCAAGGATTTAGAATATCGGCTTTATTATTAATTGACGAATATCAAGGTGTTATGAGATGGGCTGATTTAACTACTGAGCAACAGAATGAATTAATTGCATTTCGTAGGGCATTGTTGGATAAGCATTTGTATTCATCTGCTAATGATTGGGCTGATGCTATCGAATCTGCTATGCCTTTTTGGGTATAGGAAATAATTATAAAAAGAAAACGACACGGAGAAAATAAGATGGCTTTAGAAATTGATTACAATACAAACTTTGGAATACTATGTAGAGATGCAATATGTGTAATAGTTGATACTAGATGTAATAAAGAAGTAGATGAAGAAGGAAATAAAACATTCCCTGTTCAATACAATGGAAAAATATATGCAAATGCAGAAGCATATGCTGATGATGCATCTCCTGTTGGCGGTTTCAATGGTAATTTTTTGATGAGTAAATCTGCTGCTAAAACACAACACAATATAATCAAACAGTGTTATATAGATTTGAAAACTAAAGATGGTTTTACCGAAGGCGTAGATTGTTAATATGTCTTGGATTAATATACTCAAAGGTAAGAATGATGGCGGTACTTGTTATCCTGATGCTTATAATTGGATGATAGAAAACGCTCATAAAATGGGTGATAGTGCTAAGTTAGCACACGCAACAGTTACAGGCACAGGTGGCGGTATAGAAGGAGTTGAATATGGACATGCCTTTATTTTAATTAACAATGGTTTTGTTATAGACGTAGCAACAGGAAAAGAAGTAGGCTTTCCTAAAGACGAGTATTATAGAGTAGGAAAAGTAAAGGATGTTAAACTATATACTTTCGATGAAATGCTTGAAGTTTCAATGATTAAAGGCACATATGGGCCGTGGCATTGAGAATAGCCGATAGTTCCCACTGAAATATGCGTTTTTTAATTTTTGCATAAAAAAAGCGTAGGCCTACACAGAGTCTAAGATTTTTTCAGACCATAGAGCATTACACTCTCGGCATTCCCAAATCTTAATTCTCTGTGTAGAACCTACATAAAACCCTTGTATTCTTCTAGGGATTGTTTCTTCACCACAATTGCTACACTGTTCTTTAAGTGCCACGTTGTTGTTCCTCGTTGATTAGATTATCCATATATTCTTCTATGGTTTGATTAGATACTTTATCTGAACCAAAAGCCGCAAAGAATAGTAAACTTATCACAAGAATAAAAACGAACCACAATACTATTTCTATTGTACTTACCATTACCACTCCACCTCCATTGTTTTTTCTTCTACTTCATCAATAGAATATCCTTTAATGAAACCATTATCTTTACCATGTTTCCATAAATCATATACTAATTGACAATCTTTTATACAATACTTTGCTACTTCTTCATAGCCACCTGCTTTCCATACAACAGGTGCGTCTGCACTATCCATAATCTTTTCAGAACCTAAAGTATGTTGCACTAAATTATTTAGACTATACCTTTGTTTCGTTATAGAACTTACCATCCTACTTGTATCGAAATACTGTTTAGTATTGAAATACTTATTGATACAATATATATCCATTGAATCTCGTAACACAGGTAAGTCAAATGCGGCTATGTTATGTCCTAACAATATACCGCCTTCTTTATGTAAGTCATCTAAATCAAACTTAAGTTGTCTTAATGTCTTAATAACAGTGCCACTCTTTTGTAAATCATCTAATGATTTCATTAAGTCCTGTTCTACATACACAGTTCCTACGCTACCATCCCAAGTGCAAACAACAGATGGCTGAAACATATGTGTATTACTCCAACCGCCTATATCATTGGCGAAGTTTTTCGTTTCAATATCAATCGCTACTACTTTACTCATCCTAAAAACACCCCAATTATAGCCAAAGGAAGAATGAAAATACACCATAGGAAAAACTTTGCTGTTTCAGCAATCATTCGTTTCCACCCCATAATGAACTTAACGTTCTTTCTCTTTCTTCTTTAGGTTCAATAACCTTAACAATCTTCTTTCTCATTAAGAATGTAACTATTCTATCATCACTAATAGAAAGGTTATCATATGCTGTCCATCCTTCATCACCTTCTGCATTCAGATTATCTATCATATTTTTTGGCCCATTTAATATACTAAATACAAGAAACTTATATTCATATTTATCTCCTTCATAACTCATTTGCTTTCCTCCTTTAATTTAACGTATGCTCTTTTATCTATTCTATTCTCTTCAAAGTATGTTTCTACTTCTTTCTTCCACCAATTGTAAATAGTCGCTTGACTTTTCTTTGTGTGTTTTCTAACCTCTTGTAACAATCTAGCCTTATGCACCCAACCATTGTTTTTCTCCATTTTATTGAATATTGCTTTAAATACTCCTAAATTGGCTTGGTCTGCTACCGCCTGTCTTTCGACTCTAAGTGCTTCATCAAGCCATGATACGAGGCTCTTATAACATTGTCGAACCAAATAAGCCGCCTGTTCTACGTTTTTTGCAGTAACAATAAACCTTTTACTCTTATCACTTATACTAGGTGCTTCAGCCACGCAACATAATACTGCTAGTTTTTGTATGTGTTTCAATATCCTATTAATGAAAGTCTCTACCGCACTGAAAACTTCAGGCCTACTATGCGTAATATATTGTTCCATAAGAATACATTCTCTAAGCAAAGCATCCTTTGCATCTGGTGCAATACGAATAACTTTCAAAGGGTCTTGTTCTACTTCATCATATCTTTCTTTTACAGCATCATATATTTTTGCTAGTGCATTGGCGTATTTTAGTTTAGGTGCTTCGTTCTCACGAATTACACCAAAATCGCTTATCAGTTGCCTTCTCATCTTCTTCTGTATGTCTTGAGGGACTTCCCAAATAAAGGTCAATAACCTTTGGAGAACACCCTTTTCTGTTATCACAGTAGTAAGACTTTTTGGTATATACGATGTAGCATAAATTGAACGCTTACATTTACATTCAATAGGCTCATCACCTTGTTTCAACTTCTTAGAAATAACCCAAGTCTCACCATGTAAGGTATTCATAAATGTATTCAAATATACAATCGCATTCTCTTTATGTTGCGACTGTTTGAATATACCTGAATACTCAAACTCATCCCATACCGCTAAACCTTCACCATCTAATTGGCCTGGAACTTGCACTACCACATCTACCGTTCTGGTGCGCCCGTCTTCATCTTCTACTTCTTCCTTTTGTTGTTCAAAAGAACCAATTAATGCGGCATCAGTATAGTCTGTTATATCAAACAAATCAAACTCAGTTCCATGTTTTTCATTTACTAGTCTAAATGCTTCTTTAACAATAGGTAGATACCAATTAGTTAAGGTTGATTTACCAGTCCCAGAAGTTTGTAACCAAAGAAACTGCAACCTAGTATCATCAATGTTTGCACCACTAGGTATTGCTATCATATCTTTAACCAACTGTCCTACCATTGTAAAAAATGACAGTGTTGCCGGTGTATAGTTATAGTTTGACGCTTTAACAGCATCTGCGGTATAACTAACCGCAACAGCAGGTAAGGTTACTTTCGTAATTTCTTCTTGCATTCCATTATCTATAAAATTATAGTATAGTTCATCTTCATCCATTATTCTTCTATTAATCATATTATCACTCTATCCTCACTATTCATTACATCTACGATGCGTTCTGCTGTCTTTGTTCCTATTCCCTCTATCTTTGTTATTTCTTCTATACTTGCTTCGCCTACTTCCATTAGTGAACCAAACTCATCAATTAATTGTTGAGCCTTCATTTCACTAACTCCTTTAATACTTGCTAGTAGGTTTATTCTTAAATCATCTGTTGTTATTCTTTTTAGTAAACTTGGTTTAATTACTGTTCTATTGATTGGTCTCATTTTACATATGGTAGTCATTATCTTAGCGGCTTTTCTCGGCCCTTCTACCCAGAATACTTTTACATCTGTATCTAAACTAATCTTTCCTATTGCACCATAAAACTTGTTTGTTATTAGTTGTTCTGTCATATTGACATTTACATACTTAGGGTATTTCATAGCCTCATGTAACGAGCCATGTATTATCAGAAAACAATGTTCGTAATGTCTATCCATATTGTCTAATTGATTCCACAATCTTTTGTTTATCACAGACTGTAAAAAATCAATAGTAGATTTAGCCTCAAAACAAACATCTTGAAAAACATAATCACCTATTTCTAACCATTGTTTTTCAGTCATCAGATTAAGTTTAATACATTCATCCCTGACTGCACTATACAATTCTGAGTTTTCTCTGCTATCTATTATTAGTTTCATACCTTCCCCTCCTTGAAATCTTTAGTAAATCTTATTTTACTAGTATAACCACAATCTTTACACAATCCTGTTGCATATCCCATTATTTTATAACCGAATCCTTGATAGACACATTCACATTTTAGACAAGTATAGTAACTATCTTCTCTATGTTTTTTCTTTTTCATTTTGGATACCTCCAACATTTACCTATACAATATCCTTGAGGCACAAGTATTGCTTCACAACTAGGTGCATGATAACCTTTTGATACCATCCACCTTACATTTTTTAGGGTTACGTTCTCATCCCAATCTAACCAAACACCATCGTGTGATACAATAGATTTAATCTCATTCATTATAATCTGAATGATTACTTCTTGCTTGTCCTCCGTTAGTTCTCTTTCACCTATCGCTAATATATCTCTATACCATTGGACTAAATATACTCTAGCATAATGGCCTGGATTTTCTACCATGATTGAATTATACAAACATGGTAGTATAGGTAATTCCCCTGGTGGTTTAGGTGCTACAACTTCTACATCAGAAGTTTCTATAGGTTTAACGCTGTCCCAGAACATAGGTTTAGTTCCATAGGTCATAGTAGGATAATTACCTGTCTTTGCTTTATTTAGAACATAGTCCATACCTTCTAATAAGTCTTCATAAGTTAAAGGAATACAATAATATGGCCCTTCACTACTAAGATTGACAGTATTAGGAATACGCCTAAGCCTATTAGTTTGAACACCCGTTCTATCCAACGTAGGGCTATCAATAGCCAATCTGGAAAAACTACTTTGAATGCTTCTAATATCATCTGTCTTATTCCCCATTACTATTATATGAAAACCTTTACCACTAAAATACATTTTGAATACTATATCTTTAGTCATCAATATATTTACTACTATGTGATTAAAGTCCTTCCATGCATTAATTAATGGTTCTCCGTGTGCATCAAAATCTAAAAACATTCTGTCCTTAACACAAGTAGATTCTACCTTTGCTGTTTCAGCATATTCTTCAAAATCATACACTGTTGTATAGCAATTCATCTTACCATTAAAGGAATTAACCCATTCAGTAAACTCTTGCTTACTCTTCACTATCACTCGTTTCATCTGGGGTGCGTCCTTTAGATGACTGCCCGCCCATACTTCTCTCGGAAACTTCATTTTTATCTACCTCATTTTTATTAAATACTATTTTTGCTAATGATAATTCATCTTTAACAATATCAGCAACCATTACTCTTAATTCTGACATTATCGTTCTTGAGTATAATTCACCAAAGTAAATCTTTTCTTCAGAAAAAACTTCTACATCCCACACTATTTCTAATTTATCTTTTGTAGGGATTTTATCATATACTATTTGAGTTAATAACTCAACAGTGGTTGAGACATCTGCTATTTCTGTAAAAGTCCAAACTCTTGTGTTTAATTCATCTCTCACTATCTTTTCTATCATAACCATTCACTCTCCTGTGCTGATGGACATATACTGTAAAAACTACAATGCTGACAAGTATTGTAATAATACTTGGCATTAAACTCTTTCTGCTCATAAGCATGTAGTAATTGACATATACCATTCATTACTGCTTTGTAACTGCTAGTCTTAACAGGCTCTACATGTATGTAATTAGATGCGGGATAATACCAACCCCAATTAGTTATAGGTATATCTCTACTAATACCTGCATTTGCTAGGCTTTCATCAGTAGCATTCTCTACTAACATCTTATAGAAGGCCATTTCTTTTCTCATGCTTGTCGTTTTATAATCCTTCCATGCACCTGTCTTCAGTTCTAAGGGAATATATTTGTTATCTTGAATAAACATTCTATCTATTATCCCCTGTAAATGAACAACATAATCACGTTGTAAAACGTATTTAGGATTAAATGCATGAGGTATAGTTATCTCAGCATCTAACATTGATTCATTTACAACAGGTAGATATTCATGTATTGTGTCATCTTCTTTAGATTTAAGAAATCTATCTGCTTCAAAGGTTGATATGATTTTATACATATCACTATACCCATCTATTGGATATAGACTCATGTTATACTCTACCAATTCATGGTAACTTAGGTCTTCTGCTTTCTTTACGTCAAACACGTTAAAGAAATCTTCTCTACTATTGTGAACTGCTGTTCCTTTTATCATTGCTTCTGATGTAGATTGAGGTAGCCTGTGTATGTAGTTAAACTCATACTTCTTAGGACACCATTGAAATGAACCAAATGAAGATTTTGTTATCTTCAATATGGGTTTTGTATCATCATCATAATTTTCTGCATTCCATTTATATGTATATTCTTTTAATTCTTCTGTCATTTTATTACCACCATTCTTCTAGGTTTGTTTGATTTACATCGTTTCTAATTGGTTTTAAATCCCATCCCATAGCATTGTAAATCGGTTCTGCTTTTTTGATTATAGAATCTGAATAGTGTCTATAATCTGGGATATGATTCGGCATTTGTTCTTTACTTGGTGCCGCTAAGTAAGTTGGTCTTTTATGTATTCCTGTTATTGGATTAATATATTTAAGCCTTAACGGGTCATCTTGGACTCTAACATAAAAATACGATTCACTAATAGGTGTAGGATATGTTTGGTTCCACCAAATTACCCCTTCTACTCCACTACCTATACTTGGTTGTTTACCTTCAAGAGTTTTTAAGTCTAACTCGGTGCCGCACTTTCCACAAAAAGAAGTAGTAAACTCCTTGTGTCTTTTAATTGCATCATCTACGGTGTATTCTTTATTACAATCATTACACTTATAGACGAATCTTTCGGGTCTATACCTACTTCTATTTGTTATCTCATCAATTTCAATTTGACCGTTTAATACTCTATTGTATTGAGTCTTAAGATATGAAGTAATACTCTCTTCACTCTCTTCATTGACCCAACGATTAAGCACTTCTAATTGAATTGTCTTTGCTAATGTAGTTACTGCTACTCTTTTAGCAGAAAAACCTGTCATAACAAACTCCGGTTCTTCTAATGTTTTACCATCTTTCCATATTATTAGACCTGCATTTCTGTTCTTAGTAACTCCTACCCCTAAAGTCTTGTAGTATTTCTCAAACTCTAAAGTTACAGGGTGTTCTTTTAGACCCAATAGGTTTGGAAAATGGTTTCTAACATGATTATTTAGTAATGCTAAAGTTTCATCTGCCTGTTCCATAGGCATCTGAACGTATATTGAATCTGTATGTCCGTAAACTACTCTCATTTTCTCCACCTACCACTATTAAATCTACTAATTATAGTAGATACTTTTCCTATCATGTATATTAAATATAACGCAAATCTTGTTCTCATAATTCCATCACCTTAAATGCCGCACATCTAATTGCTTCTCTAGCACTAGCAGTTATTGAAGCCGCTATATCTACGTCAGCCCAACCAAAGCCTTGATATGCGGTGATGCCGTAAAAAGATGCCATTAATCTCTTTACTGCTAGTTGATTACTATTCCATTTAGCACGTTCTTCTACTGTGATAGATTCATACATTTTTCTTTTATACTCATCTCTCAGTTCTTTTAGTTCTAATACTGCTCTAGGCAATAGTCCTAACTTATCTGTTTTGTAATATTTCATATCTTCTTTAGTTACTTCGCTAAAGTCTCTAGGTGTTAAAATGTTAATAGAGAAATCAGTGCGAACGTCGCTCTTAGTTTCCCAAGAAATATTTCTTGCTATCATCATCGAAGGATATAGTTGTGCGAAGTCAAAAGCGGCCACACCTAAATGTAGTCCATTTGTGCCTTCGGTTAGAGGGTCGTAAATCATAGCACCCTCATAATTTACACGTTCACCTTTTTCGCCAGTAGGGGCTTTCCACCATGCGTTACGCATAAAGTATATGCCACCCATATTACTTGCATAGAAACACGCTTCAAAGGGTGCTTTTAGTAATCGTTGTAATGCTATTACAGATTCTGATGTGTTCATATTGTCATCAATCTGAACTAGAAGTTCTACATCAACCCTAGCATAATCTAAATATCTTTGAGTATCTTCAAGCCATCCTCTTTGAAAGAAATCATTCTTATCAGGAAACTTTTCACTAACAAGTTTCTTAGTTCCTAATACTAATTCAGATACATAATCTAAAGCCATAGAAGGTAACGTTCCTCTTTGTGAGTCATTCCATTGTCTTTCAAATGCTAAGTCTAGGTTAAGAACAAGTCTTCCACGAATAGGTTGTTCTATTGGTGAATAAGTATTCACAGCCTTTGAGAGTTTAATTCCTTTGCCTGATTCAAAGTATACACCTTTAACATCGTGATAAGGAGATAAACGTCTAGGGTCTATATCATTAACGTGTAGTCTTTCAATTAACTTAGGTATATCGAACTTAGAACCAAACCATGCAACTAGCATATCTGGGTCAGAACCTTCTATAAGTTTAAGAAAACATTCTAACATATCATGTTCACTTTCATTAGGTTTACAATGTCCTGTAATATCAGGAACAGCACCTAATGGCGTCCACCATAATACATTACATTTACCTTGATAACTATCATAGTAAGAAATACAGGTAACTGCCCCATCATGTTCTCCACCTTGTTGCCACTCCATATCCCAATAGAACTTTCTAAGGTCATACTCCGGCATATCATGTATGTTATCAACAGCATATCTGTATGAGTATGCTACATCTGCTTCATACGTTTTATTGAATTGATTCTTTAATGTTTTACCATACCACGGTTTAGGAGGAGTCCATGTAACTTTAGTTAGTTTCTTCTTCTCTAAAGAAACATAATCACCTTCTTCATAACTAACATTAATAGTGAAACTTTGCCCGTATTCTTTAACAGACATTCTTTTGATTTTATTAGCACTTTGTTCTACAAAGAAATAGGGAGGGGCTTCCTCGTAAGAAACCTCCTCCTCTACTCTTTTGTTATTATCATCTCGCCATCTAAGGCCAATCATATTATTCTTATCTACTGTGCTTATTATCATTTCAATCACTTCTAACGTATGGTGCTACCACCATCTTTCTACTTTCCCCAATTAACATAACAGGTAAGTTATCACCTGTTAATATTGTCATCTCACTATCTATACAAAACTTATCTAATGGTGCAGAAAATGAAACTGTTGCATCATAATCATTTTCTGATAGTAATGATACGTTTACTTCACTAGTATCTGTGCCACTATTGCTTGATGACATAAGTTTAAACTCATCATTCCCACCCCAATGCACAATAGTATATGTTGCTGTGCCAGATACAGAACAAAACTTAACTGCTTCTTTCAATTCATTACCATTAAATGACAATTGACAAGGTAATTCTGTCTTGCCGAATATGGCCTTACCACCATGCTCATAGTTAAATGACATAATCATAGTAATTAGATTCATATTAGTATGCTCTAACAGTCTTGGTAATTTAACTGTTTTAACTAATCCTTTAATTACTATTTCAGATTGTTTAATCTCTATGTTAAGATTCTCACATTTAATATGTTTAACATATTTCATTAGTTTCTCTATATCAAATATAACCATCTCACTTTTTATTGACGGTTGATGAGGGATTGGTATTATAACACTCAATGCTGTTTTATCATTACCGTTCAATAACTCTAACTCTTCACTTCTAACAATTGCTACACATGTATTACTGATAACATCAGTCTTAGAAGTAGTAGAGGACTTATATTTACCTTTAAGCCAAATTGCCTCTATTGCTTCTATAAATGATTTAGTGTTCACTTGAATACTATTCAAAGAGTTCCCTCTCGTAGTTCTGCTATTCCGTTCCATTTGTTCTCACCATTTGTTGTAAAGATAGTCCACTCATTACCTACAAGAGATGGGTTTGTTTTACTTGCATCTAATTTAGCAATGTAGTTAGTCTGTTCACTATCCCCAATTCTTCTTAGTTCTTGTCTAATATGAATCATCTGAACGAACCTTGCCGGTGTTGATTTATGCCAATCAGGTGTATGACCTATTGGTGTAGGCACGTTGATATTATCATACAATGGTTTCATGTGAGTAATTAAAAACCTATCACATTGTAAGTTACAAACTAAATCCAATAATCTATTGTATACTCTATTTCTAATTTTCCAATCAAGAGTAGATACTTTCACTGAATCGGTAGCGTGAACAACCGTTCCTTCTCTTGTCTGTTGCTTAACAAGTAACTCTCTTAACACATCACTAGAACCCTCAAAGGCTTTGTCTACTCCGTCTAAAACGAAAGTGCATATACTTCCAGGTTCTTCTGTTAATGCTTCTTTAGCCAATTGACAGAAACTACCTGCATTCTTAAACGTACTTTCCCAATTAGTAGAACCATCTGCTCTCATCTCAATAGGGTCAAAGATAACTATATTCTCATCTCTATCCCAACAAGAATCCCATGTAGGTTCTGCGCCTCTATCAAAATCTAAGATGTATATTTTCTTACCTTCTGCTATTTGTTCTTCAGTCCTAGAGTCTAATACTAGACCTGTCTTACCTGTCTTTGGGTTGCCTGTAATAGAACATAGAAGATGACTTCTATCTCTATCCAATCTTGCCTGTATTTGTGCGAGTATCTTTGCCTTCTGTAGTGCAAAGAAATCGTCTTCATCTTCTTTATGTGCTTCGCCTTTTCTATCTTTTGTCCAATCCATAATTTTCATCACCTATATTTAAATCAATATTTCCATTTTGTGTCCATTGTTCTACAATGTTTCTTACATCAGTCTCGCTGACTTTCAATCTTATTTCTTTACTTGAGGGTAAATGCATCTTAAGCCAATATTCATTGGTCTCTTCATTCAATCTCATAGTTAGAAACTCTATGGTATCAAGTTCCACTGCGAAACTTGAACCATGTATTATTCTATCTGTTATTTCATACATATTTTTTTCTTCCTTTATTTGGTTGGGGGCTTTGCACCCCCTCGTTGGTCGCTACTACCAATAAGATACAATTGGTTTCAGAACCAATCTAGGTCTTCTTCTTCTGCCTCAAATGGTTCTGCTACAACGCCCATGTTGTTAATACAAAGTATTCCACTAAGGTTCAAAGAAACTTCTCTAAAACTACCATCATCGTTTCTTCCTTGTGAAGTCCTACCCACAACTAAAACATTTGAATTAATTCCAAAGTCTAAGTCTAAGTGTGCAGGTATCCAACAAGTTGTTCCCGCCCATGAACCATCATAACTATAATCAGAGTTTACATCTGTAATTGTTATTCTTCGACTACCTAACCTATTAGGTGTCATGTTCATGCTAGTAACGGTTCCGTCTGTTATTACAAACTTCTCAGCATAGTTCCTATCAGCAACATTAGTATGATACATACCAACATCAATCAATGGGCTATAATTATTCATAGCATGTTCCATTGTATAATTCTGCATATCAGAAACACTTGGTTCTGGTAATTTACTTCCTTCTTCTAAGTCAGCATTATACTTCAAACTGTTTGCTGTGCCATCTTTGAAACCATATATACGGTTTGGGTTATTACTATCTTTAATTACTTCCATACTTAGAAGTTTAAAGGTTCTTGGTGTAAAGGTTTTAGCAGAGGTTCCCTTGTAAGAGAAGTAATATAAATTACTTTCACCATCTACTTCACCCAAGAATACACCTTGCATTCTACTTTGGTTAGCAGGTAAAGGTTTACCGTATGCTTTGTTCTTTCTTTCGCCGTAAGCAGGAATGTTATCCAATGGTATTACCCACTGTCCAAACTCTACTTCGTGGCTGTTATCAGGTAATGCTGATAGAGTTTTATCTTGTTGTTCTCCATTGTGCATTCTTGAGATAACATATCCCTCGCCTTCTCTTCTAGCAGTAGCAACTTTTCCTGTGCTAAATGTGCCTTGTTGGTCTCTCTTATAGTCGCCAAGAATCTGTTCATTTCTTCTAGCACCCATATCCATAGGTTCGCTAACTGAGATAAAATATCCTACTGCATCTTTAATCAAACTATTGCTTTGTCGTGTTTCTTGCTGTGGTGCATCTTTATATTGGTAAGCACCGCTAAACCATTGCCTGAATAATGAACGTGCTAATAACACATCACTAACAGGGTCGAGGTTGTTTGCTTGGCATATTTCCATATACTTTGCTTCTACCTCACTTACTTCCATCTGCAACATTTCTGCTGCCTTGTTTACTTCATTTACTATTTGTTCTTCCATTTTTATTACTTCCTTTTTTTCTTTCTTGCCATTTCTTTTTTGCTTTTTTATACGATTCCCAAGATTGGCTCATCTTTCTTCCTCGTTTAGTATTCGCATTACAATACTATCATCCTTTACGGACACCGTTAAGTGTGCGAATGCATGTTCACTATCATCTAAATACAGTCTAACTAATGTTTCACCATTAGTTGAATGTATTTGAATGTCTTCACAACGTATGACGTATGTATCATATGTCTTACCACCTGGATAAACAGGTTGTTCGGTTTTCTTCATTTCATCATTATAGAATGCTTCTGCATCCATTTCATTTTCAATCATTCTTTTTCCTCCTTTCGTGTATAATTTCTAATACTGCTTCTGCGCTAATGACAATACCTGCCAAAACCCAGAACGTATCAGAATCTACTTCTATTACTCCCATTGAGTTTAGTATAGGCAATATAATTAATGCCATACCTCCCAATAGAATTATTTCATACCTTAACATAAGGTGTTTAAAATCTTCACGGTCTACTTTACCGTCGTTATTAAAATCAAAAAATTTCTTCATTCTTTTCCCTCCTAATAATATTGTCTATCCCTTGTCATCCACCAATATAGTATTAAACTAAATATAATTAATACTCCAACATCCATTAAATCATCTGACCTATCATCCATGAAGATAGTATCTTAGGTGTCATACTGTTGCTTCTCCATTCGGCTTCACCTATAACTCTAAGATACTTAAACTTCTGGCCGTTATCTAAATCATTCATATCTATCACCGTATCATGTAAACTTTGACATATTACTTTCATATCTACCGATAGGTATACTAATTTATGCATTGTATCGAGAGCCTTATTATAATCTTTATTTAGAACCAATGACATTATTTCTTTGTAAGGTGCATGTGTTCTTTCTATTAGTATCTTTATCGGGGTATTGCTGTTCACTGAGGCTTGAAGTTCAGTGAGTCCCCTACGAATATCACCTTGTAAACTACTAATAAAGGTGTCGAAATCTGAAGAATCTGGCGTGGGTTGCCCTTCTCTTTTCAAGACAGATACCAAAACTTCTTTCACATCGACATCGGATAAACGGGTAAAATGATAATTAGCACACCTAGATTGTAATGGTGGTATTATCTTATGTCTACGATTACAAGTAATTATGAATCTACAATTGTGGCTGTATCTTTCCATCACACGCTTTAGTGCATTCTGAGCATCTGGTGTCATACCATCCATCTCATCTAGCAGTATTATCTTGTGAGGCACATCACCTATTTTCATAGACATGGCTATATCTTTTATTGTTGTTCTTACTGTCTCTAACTTTCTATCATCTGATGCGTTAATCTCAAAGAAGTTTGATTTCTTATTGTCGCCTAGTAATCTATTGGCAAGCACATGAGCCGCCGCAGTTTTACCTACACCTGCTACACCGTATAGTATAACATTAGGCATAGTTGTTTTAACGCCATCCCAATGCATTGCATCATTAACAAACTTATTTTGTCCCATAATTTCATCTAATATCTTAGGTCTATATTTTTCTGTCCATAACATTCTTATTCCTCCTCATTTCTATTTCATTCATTTTTATATTGTAATGGTTTTTAGGCCACCATTCTGGCTCTTGTGTTTTCCATTCTGCAAACCACCACTTATCTTCTATGTAGTAGTTGCGATATTTATCTGCTACTGACATATTGTCAAACCCATCTAATTTTCTACAATTCATATTTGGACTTATAGCCACAGCAAATGGAGTTAAACCAATATCGGGTAATACATCTAATACAGATTGCCATGTATCTTGATACTCTAATAACGTAGTTTCTACTTTATGTTTCTTACCATAACGTATAGTATATTCTTTACATAATGCATCTGTATGGTCTAACAAAAATTGAAAGTTATCTTTACTTTTTCTAGCCCATATAGTGCAGGGATGATTTAACATTACAGGTTTATACGGACTACTGAAACCTAAATGGTTTGCATTAGTTGAAAGCATTTGCATACTTTCAGTTGGCATTTTTACTACGTGCTTGTTTATCATAAGTTTAGCACATTCTGTTGGGTCATTATCTAAAATAAATATATTCATTGTTTATCCCTCAAAGTTGATACACCATCAAATCTCCATTCACCATCACCAAGACTTGTGAACATACCTGTATTTCTTAATAGCATTGGTAGTTGTCTACTATCAGTTTGGGTTTGTTTATGGGGTCTATTTGTTCCTATTGCCTTTCTAGTATTAAGAAAGTCTACACATCTTGTAATGTGAAACTGTCTACCTTCTATCAAGGTATCAGCAAACTCATGTATTGCTATTATACGATATATATTCTTATTATGTCCTGCCATTAAAAATCACCTAATGTTAATTGCGAAGTATCTGTCTTCTCTACTTTTATTTTCTTGGTAACGCCAACCTTTACTCTATCTACTTTGGTTAGTTTAGAATAAATGTAGTTTTGAAACTCAGGGTCTTGTTTTAATAAATCAATTAAACCATAATCTATTTTTCTAAGACCTAGTTTTCTACAAAGAAGGGGGCGTTTATCATATGTCCTTCTTGAAGGGAATGTAATCTTTCCCGTATATTTTCCATCGTGGGAATATCCCAACAATTCAAACAAGTAGTTTGAAGACCACTTGCGCTTGACCTTAGCATCAAGATATGATATTTTAGAAATACCTACTACATCTTGTAGCCAAGATAATATCTGCTCATCAAAAGGCTTGTTGTGCTTTAAATGTTTTATCACTAACTCTCTATCTTTATTCTTAGCGAAGTCATATGTTAAATCAAATATACTCTTATCCAATTGATAGGAGTCTCTTGTTCTATTCACACAACCCTTCTCTAGTAATTCTTTATCCACATGATTTGTGCTACCTGCTCTCTTTAATTTACACATTGTAAATATAGATTTAGGAACATCTTTTTGATTTAGTGATGTTAAAACTATTTGTCCTTTATATTCTAATAGAGTTCTAGTTATCAACTCTATGTTAGGTTTAAAGTGAACCTCTTCGATTAGTATGCCTCTATCTCTAGGTATGCTAAAATTATCATCTATGTCATATTCATCTGCATATCTAATAATAGGATTAACAGGTAACATCTCTAATGCTTTAGTTGTTTTACCTGTACCTGTTTTTCCTACTATTATTATTGCTCTATTTGTATTTATATTAATCATCGTTATCCCTCATTGCCATAATGTCTGTATATTCAGCACCACAGTTAGGACATTCTACTTCCAGAAAAAAACACTTAATTCCATTTGGTTCTAGTGATACGTTTGTAGTGAATACAATGTATCTAAACTCACATTCTTTACAACCATGTTCAAGCGTTTGCCTGACAGATTTTTCTAAAAGTGTAATGTCTTTAGAAGTAAAGTCCCTCATCATAACTCTCCTTTTATTTGTAAGATTCTTTCTAAACCTTCTAAGGTATGATGTTTGCCTTCATCCATAAGAGTAATTACTTCTCTGAAATCACCCCATGCGCTCTTAGCGTCTGGCATATTTTTAGGAATTAATTCCGATAATTTCCAAAGATTTACTAAACCACTAATTGTTAGTATGGGTCTAGGTCTACTCTTATGTTCTATCTTTTTATATTTAGATTCAATACCTTTCATTAGTAATGCTCTCTCTATCCATATTAGAAAATCATCAGAACCTCTTATATTTACTCTAACTCTAACTCTATAACCTATTTGAATACTATCTGAGCGACCAATATGTATTTCCGGTTTAGCGATTGATACTAAGATACCTCTCAATTCATCAGTATTAAACGACATTATTTCCCCTCAAATATTCTTTATATTCTTTTGCTATCTCTTTATGAGAAGGCCAATAACCATCACCTTGATGCATCCCTAATTGTAGGTTATACCAATGATTTGGAGTTATCCTATCATCATCTCTATACTGTGCATTCTGTTGTGCTTTAATGGCTAAGTCTCTAATTAGAGTATCTAATTGTTCAGCAATAAAATAAGCCAAGTCATGTGAAACGGGGATATCTATCTCTTCTTTAATCACTTTCATATAATGAAAACGTGTCATTTTTTTCCTGTTCATAGGTGGTGGCTTTGGAGTTACGAGTTGATTATTTTCATCAACATAGGGAACTAATTTCGCATCCATTTTTTTGAATCTACCCCGCTTATCTTCACCGACTCTTTGTAAAAACGCCACGCTACCTTCGATTTTTACACAAGTATAAGGTATCGCTTCGATTAATGTCATAGACCCGATTTCGATTATAACATCATCTCCCTAACTGTTTGTATGGTGTCCACATCACTAGCAAACTTATCATGTCTTACTCTCATGCTTCTAGGAAATCTTAGTCCTATATTACCATCAGCATCGTTAGTAACTAAATCACTTGTTACTTGTAATACAATTCTAGGTAGGAAATAATACACACCATTATCCATTCTATCAATGCTCTTTCTTAATTCATTAGTTAGCCATACTAAGTCTTCATCAGAAAACCCTGTTCCTACTTTACCTACATTGACATAATTACTACCTTCTTTAACTGATATACCAAATGAACCAAACAACCCTGTTCTTGTTCCTTTACCATATGTGCCAGAAGTTATTACTACATCTAATTCAATGCGTGGTGGTTTATATTTCAACCAACCTTTGCTTCTTTTACCTGCCTCATAAATCATAGATGCATCTTTAATCATTATACCTTCATAGCCCCAATCAATTGCTTTGTTATATGCTGATTTGATAGTGTCATCCTCAAAGATATGTGTTTGATATTCTTTAGGCACTACTTCTAATAGTTTCTTCATTCTTACTTCTTGTGTTTCTACCAACAATGAGATTCCATCGAAAGATAATACATCAAACACAGCAAGATTAACAGGACATTCTCGCACTGCCTCCGCTTTGTCTTTCTTGTGGACTCTTTTACCTAACTTCTTGTGTTCAGCAGGTGAGCCATCTCTATTGATAGGATATATTTCACTATCTAATATCATATCTCCATTAAACTCTTTGACTATCTCAACAATATCTGGGTATTGGTCTGTTGCTATATTGCCTTTACGATTAAAGATAATTATGTGTTTATCCTTCTTATGTATAATATACCTATTACCATCATACTTAATATCAATAATATACTTATCTGGCTTTTCAGCCCCTTTTCTAGCCTTTGCTAACATAGGAGTTACAAACTGTCCGTGTTTTAGTTTACACTCAGGAATATTACCTACTCTTAAATCTAAACATATCTCATACAATGAATTGTATTGAGCGTATTTATTAATCTCTCTTACACCTTTATTAAAATATCTAGCCATTGCCTTCTTTGGAATTGTAGTATGCACTCCGTTTCTTGGCTTATGTAACCAATAACGTAGAAACCACTTCTTCTCTCTAGCACTCATCAAAACCAATGCTTCGGAAAATAAATCGTATGAGTTACTATTGATTCTTGAACAATCTAAACTTAACAAACGATGTAGTTGTTTAATTGTTATGTCAGAATCATTCTCATTACCTGTATCTAATTCATAGACGGCTTCGCCTATGTCGCCCCATGTATGAATGTATGAATCTAACTCTTCATCAAATATACCTAGTGCCTTAGCAACCCATGTCTTTGCCCTAGTTTCACCTATGTTATTCACATCATACTCTAGTGCAAGTATCTGTATTACTAACGCTTTATCATCACCAATAAAAGCACTTAAAGAATTACTTAACTCTTCTACTTGTTGCTTTGGTGTGATTCCGTCTAATCTCTCATTCATTCTTGAAAATATGCTCAATGTCATTTTTATTACCTCTATTTAATTTTATTATTTGCTTCGCCCATGCTGTATAAACGTGGGACTTTCTTATGGCTTTATCGCCACCATTACTATATTCAATTAGTATTGCCTCTAACAGCGAATCTAATTCTACTTCCATTATTCCACTCATCAATTCGTAAACACCTTCACGAACATGAGTCTTTGGTGGTAGTTTTTCTTTAATCTTCTCTTTCAATTTCCTTTGACTTATTATCATTTTTACCAACTATCTTTTCTAACGCTCTAACTAATGTTAGTGCTTCTTCCATATTTACTCTTAGCCCTTTACGGCTAACTGAGCCATTGTTATACCAACGCATATCAACGATTTCTATATTCCAATATTCCCCTGTCCTTACTACTAATTCCTGTGTAGCACTTCTAGGTATTCTTGCTATTATCTTTTCATTATTCATATTAACTACCTTTAAAATCTCTTAATTCTTTATTGGTGTAGAAGTATCTAGGTGAAGCAAACTCGTCTAACCTATTGGCTATCCAAACTGCCCCACCCAGACTACTAACTTGAACAATCTCATATTGTCCAACTCCACCATCTTCTGATTTATCTATTATTTCCAGAGTATTAACTTCTGGAACTAACCCTGTAACTCTTGTCAATTCAGATGCTATAACACTTAGATTATCTGAAACATACTTTATGATATGCCCCCTTTGTATAGGTATTTTAGCATCTACTGTTATCAACAGTTTTCCTTCAAACTCACATACTTTACAACCATTACCTTTCCTTCCTTCTTCTAAGGAACATATAGGACATGGTACTTCAGCAGGTAAAGGTGCGGGAAAACGTATAGTTACAGCGTTAGGCTTCATTCTCTTCCATCCCAAACACGATACTCTACTTCATAGTGAACAGTTATATCAAAAGGGAATGAGGCAAACTTAAGTGTTGCATCTCCCCAATCAGGTGCTATTCCACTGTTAAAGTAAATACCATCTTGTTCTAAGTAACCATTCATGTTAAACGAATAATTGTAGAACTTAACTGTATTATTAACTACTTCAAAACTAAGATGTTCTGCTGTATAGTTAAACCTTTTAACTTCTAGTAAACCATATGTCTTGTTAGTTTCTAACAATATAGTAGGTGCTTCTAGCAAGGTTAGGTTGTCAGTGGTGTTATCAAACACTAGAGTAAAATTACCTGATAGTACAACCCAATCCTTCTGGATAGTATTATCTTCATTATACACATCATCAGGGTCAGGTATTGCATCTGCACACCCTGCTAATAATGTAGACAACATTAATAGAATCATAATTTGAGCCTTCATTCTTCTTCACCTCTTCCTATCTGTCCCCAAGTAAACTGTGTCCATTCATGATAATCATTACCATCAGCGTCATACCTGAAGTATGATGTTTGCTTCTCACCATTACCTATAACAGTAGCGGAGTTTAAAAATCTATGATACATATTAATAGTATTCATATCAGTACCACTCCAAAACGCTTGTCCGAAAGGATGAGTATGAATCCATTCTTTTAACGGAAACTTCATACCTGCAAGTCCTTCTTCTTGTCCTCCAAATGTAACATAGCCTGGATTTCCAGCACTAATATGGCACTTATCATTACCATCAATTACTATCTGAATCTCTCTAGGTTTATCAAAAGCCATTGTAGACATTTCCCATATTGCTTTATGGAAATTATCTATTGTTTTCTTAAGTTGAGAACGGTGTATTAAACATACATCCTCATACCTAGATTCTATTATTGTTTTCCACTCAGGAATTAACTCCTGAAAGTCATCACCTCTATAATCTACAAGATTAGTCCTTCTTCCTGTGTAATCTATTTCTTTACCATTAAGCATAGAAATACCACCCTAAACATGAACACCCAAGTATTACTAACAGTGCTAGAATCCTAACTCCATACTTGTTGTCTTTCTTTGAAGAATTACTTTCTATTGAATCTGCAACATTATTCACTTGTTCTTCTTTTAATTCTTCTTTTACTTCTTTCAGTTTACCATTAGTTGCTGCTAACTCTGCTTCACTGTGTTCTATGATTTCAGTTATCTTTTCACTAATTTCTTGTGCCGCTTTTGTTGGAGTAATAGTTTCTTTAATTTCTTCTACTACTTCTTCTTTCATTAGTTGAACCTTTTCAACATAAGCATCACCTGTCAAATCTTTTGCAGGTGTTTCTTTAATCAACTTACGATAACGTGTAGCGCAAGCCGCTTTACTTCTACCTAATTCTTCTGCTATCGCATCTCTATGCTCTTTAACAGGCCAACCTTGTATTATTTGTTCTTCTTCATCTTTTGTCCATTTTACCATATTATCACTTCATACGTTTATTATATATTTGTCTTTTACTTCATCACCTGCGAACCATCGTTGCATCCATTGTGCGCCATACCCCGCTATTGCTACGTGAGTGAAGTGTAAATCCTCTGTATTTAAGGATTCATTAAAGTTCTCTCCTTGACAAGAGAAAGAACCTTCGGGGCCATTTAGTAATGTTTCACTAAAATTACCCTCTGTAAGATAACTAATCAAAGCACCATTTCTGCCTTGCGCTCTAAGGTCTAACCAATGTGTTTGACAATCATCTTTGAACCCTTGAGCATACAAGAGTTTTCTTACTGCTAGATTATCAGCACAACATACTATTAAATCAAAACCTTCTAACTGTTTCTTAGTTAGTATCGGGTATGCTTTACCCTGATTCAGTCCAACATCAGTCAAGTGATTCATACAAGTAGTATTGATACGCATTGCAGTTACTTTATTCAATCCAATATCACCATGATTAAAGTTTTGATAACTGATGTTTTTCAAATCAACAGTATCAGGGTCATGTAATGTAATATCATACAACCCTGTCCTATGAAGTAGAGGGGTTAGGAAACTACCTATTCCGCCTACTCCAATCACTAGCACTTTTCTTTTTGTTTTTGTCTTCATTATTATTGTCCTCCTATTCTTATACCAGATACAAACTCTTTCACCGTTAATACCTTCAGTTTATCTTTCTGTAAGTTTAACATGGGAAATAATTTCTTCGCAATTAAACGCTGTGCAACTGCTGAACAATTACAAGCATTACATATTATTTCTTGGGTATATTCTGGTTTACCCTGCGCTCTTAGTAGAGATGTTATCCATATTCCTGTTGCCATATAACTTCTTGAGAAGTGTATGTCATGGTCTAATACTAACTGATGCAGATACTCTACTACTATCCTACAATCACTTGTGAACTCTCTACTTGCATCTAAGTCATTACATACTCTATCAATCCACGGAGAGATAGGCATGCTTTGTAATATACTAGATTTACCTAAGAACCTAGCAAAATGCCTAGCATATTTAGACACCTTATGTGGGTCTTCATTATTTGCATCTGCTAATTCGTTGATGCTTATAGGTAAGCCATATTCTCTAAGACATATAATTACTACACCACATGCTCTAAGAGATAATGGAATACCTGTAAACTTATGGTCGAAGTATAATCTTCGATAATAAGAATGAACATTTTCCTTCAATCTAATGTTAGGTAGATATGGGGATAACACCATATTACACTCCATGATTCCTCGGTTGATTGAAATATCTTTCTTGTTTCTAAACCTTCTTTGGGTTCTTCTCAAGGATTGGAGTAACTCAGTATTATTGGTACGTTCTTCCCCAATGAATGAACCTAATGTTCTATCTGCACCTTTAATAAAAATACCTGCACCTAAATTATAGTGATGGTCTGTTGAAACAATTGTTTTATTAGTCTCCTCAAAGATATGAGTTACCTGAACAAAGCCACATGATACACATATGCGTTCACCTAACCTATCATCAAACTCAAACTCTCTACCTTCACACTCTATACAAATGCTACTCATAATAACTTACTCCAATCTAATGAGTCTCCATCTAATTCTGCTAATGGTATTTTGGATGTTTTAAATATCCTACATTCATCATTTTCTTCTGTGCAATCGTTAGGTATATACCTTTCAATAGTGTATATTAATTTAACAGTTAATGTATCGTTTAATAAAGCCAATGCTCTTGAAGCGAATTGGTCTCCTAAACTTGAATTAGAATGTATGTTATCAATACAAATTGGGCCTTTAAAAACCCCTTCATCAGAAGATATAGTATCATAAAAATATACTTGCACTTTTTGAGTGGCACTTCTATTACTCGCATTACCAGTTGCTGTTATAGCCCAATCACCTAACTTACCTGCAACAAGCATAATAGTTTTATTATCATGGTTTATAATATTAATTCTGTCTGGATATTTAACTTCCAGACTAGCCATCAATTCCTTTGCTCGATTCTCTATCAAATCTTTAGTTCTATTCTGAACCAGAAACTCTTTCATTAAATCTAACTGTGAACTAGTTGGTGCTTCACCCATAGTCATAGTCCACAATCTTTTAGGTGAAGCATTCCTCCATGTTTTAGAACGGGTATGTTCGTGGTAAAAGTAATTTACCATAGTATCTAAATCTTCTACTGACAGTGAACCCCAAATACCATCTGATACTTCTATTGCTACTTCTGAAGTACCTATTAATTCAGCATTAAGTCTACAATGAACCTTCTGTCTAGTCTCCATATCAAAGAACCAAAATGGTACTCGATTTTCTAAAACATAGGATACATTTTCAGGTAATACCATCATCTTCATTAAGTATGTTAATAGACTAACTCCATCTTTGTCTGTCGTAGAACGATACAAATATCTTGATATAGCAAACATTAGATTCTTCTTCTTAATCCTTTGATTCATTAACTTATAGTAGGTTTTACCCTTCTCTATCATTATAGCCATATTACCTGCGTCTGGTAAAACCAGAGCAATCTTAAACTCATCTGGTGTATGAAATCTCCTAGTTTGTCTTCTACCTCCCCAACCGAAAACAAACTGTAATGTTCTCTGCATCTCTTGAATAAGAGGTTCACCTTTATTGTAGCCACCAGATTGATTCTGAACAGATACATTAACGAATGTTCCATCAATATTACTTGTGTGGTCAATCATCATGCCTCCATGCCTTCTGCCTTGAGCAAAATGCGGATTCCATCTTCTTTCTACACTACGCTCTAAAGTCTCTATTTCGTATGTGGAATAAACAACCACATTAGTAGTTTGAAAATCTGAAGTAGAATCACTAGCACCGTATATTTTTAATGTAAAACTATATTCGTTTCCATAATGACTAAACATTAGATTCACCAATCCAACCTTTAGGTTTGATTAAGAATCCTCCAGATACTCCTATAATCACTTTACCATCTTCACGCGCTTTCGCTCTAAGTTTCTTATTCACATCAAACCAACCTCTCTTTTGTAGAGCAAGTAAGTAATCTAAATCACAACCTGTCATTAGACAGTAAACTAATACTACATCTTTATGGAGTTTACTAAAGGAGTTCCATGAATAATATTTACCATTAATACATGGTCTTTCTAATCCATTACCTTTCCTTCTACCAAAACCATCAGATTTATTTCTGGGTCTATTATTATCTTTTAGATATTTCTTAAGCCCTTTAAGTAAGTCTGATTTCATAAACGAATCATACTTTATCTGTAGTTCTTCTTGTTGTTGTTTTATTTCTTGTTCATTTTTATTGTTTTGCATTTAGATTCCTCCTTAGTTTCTATTTCGACATACTGTATGTCTTTGACAAAGTATCCATTACCTAATCTAGTGGTAAACTTACCTATAGGTATTACACTGATAAACTCTAACTCAAGCCTTTTACGCTTCTCGTTATATCTATATTTCCATATGATATGTCTGTCTTTCCATCTAGTGCATTGAAACTTCTTTCTCTTTGCTTTCTTCTCTATTGCAGATGCAATCTCTAACACATCTTCTACTTCAGCACCTGGGATTCTCTCAGATAATCTTTCCATAAAATGGGGTGTAAATACAGCCCAAAAATAATGGAAGCCATCGTCTTTAATCACCTTATACATTTCTGCTTCAAATGGTTTAAACTCAGCACCACACGCTTGACATATCATTTTTCCTTTCATATCTAAATTGAACTTATTACATCCACATTTACAATCACTAAACTTCATTTTTATTCACCTCTATATATTCTGCAAGTTGTTTCAATTCTGCTATCTCCAAGTAAAACTTGCTATTACTTGGTGATAATGATGATGCTATAAATATTCTTCTAACATAGTGAATATAAGATTCAACTGCATAGATACGATTTATTGCATCATTTGATGCTTGTATAAAAGAATCAATCATCTCTTCTTTATTCCTGTAAGGATATCTACCCCCACGGCTTATTGTGGTGGGTAAAACATGCTTAACAGTCATTACCTTCTCTAGTAGAAAAGGATATATCATCTCAATATCGGCAGGTGTTTTAATATTATATTTCACACACACCACCGGCACAAGCAGGGTCTACACCAAAATTACTATCATCTTCATACTCTATTATTTTTGTTAAATCTACTTCTTTAAGATATTCAAACATTCTATCATATGTATCTTTATCACATGATTCAAAAGGTGCTTGAACATATACACTATCATCATTTGGAAAGCATGATAGTCCATTGTAGAAATGTCTGTTATTCCACATCCATTTTCCTACGTCATCCCACTGGTCTTTATCAATGTAAACTGTTGCAGATACATTGTGGGTATTCTGGCCGTTGTTATGACCATGTTTAACCCAACCTACTGAAGTCTCCTTCACTCTTTCTAAGAAATCAAAGGTGCTTTCATTCCTTTTGATTAATGCACCTTCTGGTGCTTTCTGCGGTATCTCTATTATTCTGCCATCTGGGTTAAACTCATCATCAACAATAAGTTCTGGATGGTTGTCAGTTAGATATGTGCAGATTGCTTCTGTCTTACCGACTCTAATTCTTCTAATATAATATTCATCATGCCAAGCATGTATTCCTGATGAGGAACCTAATACCATAGAAGCAGTTCCTGATGGCTTAACACAGGTTACTCTTGCCGCCGGATTAATCCGCAACATTGTAGCCCAATATCTATTCACTTCTTTAGCCATTACAGCCATTCCTGTAACGTCTAAACCTTCTAAGCGGTTAGATGCTAGTCCTGTCATAGAAACACCCAACAGTGCGTCTTTTTCAGTAGTAGTCCTCCATATATCTCTAAGGTAATGGAAGTCAGTATATGTTGCTTGCATTGTACCTAAAATAGTTGCCGCCTTTACTCTCTCTTCCAAATCTTCTTGGCTTTCTACTGTTGATGAATTAACTTCTGTAAGATTACAGAATTGATATGGTCTAAGTGCTATTTCACAACAAGGATTTGTTCCCCAATCTTTGTCATTAGTTAGGTATATTCCTGGCTCTCCAGAACCACCTGCTTGCACACGATTCCACAACCCATCAAAGAATGGTTTAGTTACTCTATGTCTTAATAATACAGCAGAATTATTTGCTCTAAATCTTTGTGCGTTATCAACATAGAAATCACCTGCTTTACAGTTAATCATATGTTGGTCGTCAGCACTAAATAAACTAATTAATGCTGCTCGTCTATTACCACCTGCTGTAACTGCATCAGCAATATGACACATAATATCATGGCATTCTAATGTTGTAAGTTTATCACCATTAGTTTTGTTTTGAAGTATATGTTCTACCTTAAGCATACATTCTTTCAATGGTTGTGGGCCAGGTGCTTGTCCTCCTCTAGTTTTGAGTCTAGTTCCTTTAGGTCTAATATCATCATAAATGAATCTAGGAGTTTGACTTAACTCGCCTGTATATGACCTAAACAGTTCTTTAACTGCATCAGCCCAACCAATGATAGAGTCTTGAATAACTATCTTTCTTGTTCTATTAACATTTGGTAATTGTATCTCAGGTAGTTGTTCTACATGATGTCTTTGAACAGAATAACCTACACCTGTTCCATTCATCAATAAAAACATACATTCGTGAAAACATTCTACTGAATCAACTGGCATGTATGCACAATTGTAGATAGAATTAGGGGATACTTCTATTGCTTTACCTGCATATTGCATGGAACGCATAGATGGGAGTATCTTGAATGTTCTAACATAGTTATTGTAAACATCAGTTAATTCTGCCTTCATCTTCTGCTTAGATAGGTAAATACCATTATCAATAGTATCAATTTTTCTAAGATGCATCTCTAGATTTCTATCTACTATCTCATCCCAAGTCTCCTTTCTATATTGTTGAGGAAGCCACTTAGCATATTTCATATATACTGTAATATCGCTCATTATCTTACTTGCCTTGTCGTCATCATTTGGTTTTTTGATTGTATTTATTTGTTTACTCATATTAACACCTCAGTGCTTGTCTGTATGGCATTTCTGCTAGATTGGTGAATGCCGCCACCCATTGACCGTTCTTTTTAACAGTCCATTGTTTTTCCATTTTAATATCCCACTTTGGAAATGTGGCTATTGCTTTGGTTCCATATCTTTTCTCTAATTCTGAAAAGTCTGTATAAGTTTCACCCTTGTAAGTGATACTCATTTTACCATCACAAACGATAACAGCCTTATCGCTGAAAGCGAATACATGACCAGTAGGATAAAAGTCTGCTCTAACAACAGCCATGTCCTTGTAGGTCAAGAAATCCTCTTTTGCATTCCAACCGAATATTTTCATCAGTGTAGGGAATACATCTTTGTCTATAAAATTAATATTATCTTTAAGCATAATAATGCCTCTTTGTAGGAGGGTGGGTAGTGAAGGCATCTACTACCCAACCCTCAAGATGGAACGCTTACTGTGTTCCGCCGACTATTGCCGGAATAAGGTCTACTGATGTTACAGTATCCCAACTTACTTCTGAAATCATTTCTCTTGATGTCAAATCACCATCAATAATCACCCAATGAGATGGGTGGTCGTTTATCTGGTCTATTACTTGTGATGCCGTTTGGCTCACTAATTCTGTATGTCCTGTTTCGTTAATTATTGTTAATAACATTTTCATTTTCTCCTTGTTTTTTTCTTATTGAGGTAGGTCTATTAACCTTACCTCGATTCCTCTGATGCTACTCTCGCATCACGTTTTGTTTCTATCAATCTTGCAGTTAGCAAGTTGATTGTTTCTTCATATTTATCTACTAGAACACTTAAGTTTGTGTTCGCATTTAGAATGGCTTGGTATGCTGAACTTAATTGTTGAAGTTGATTCTGTTGTTCAACATTTGATTCAATTACCATATCCAATTCCATTTCTAACTCTTTCTTACTTTTACCTTTATCTTTCTTTTCCACTTTTTCAACTCCAATTTCCTTTTAGTTTTTTTATTTGCTCGCTTGCTTCATGTTTCGTTAGTTCATCTACGTCGCCTTCATAACTTAGCCTAACTAAATACTCCTTCTGCTTTTGAGTTGCTTGTTGTTGTCTACTATCACCATCTAATATATTCCATAGTGTAGAGACTTGTCCTTCTGTCAGGGTGTTCCCCGATATTATTAATTTCTTAGCATTATTTAAGAAGTTTTCTTCCCAAGTGTTTCTTCCTTGCTCCTTAATGAATGGTTTTACTCCATAGAAATCACAACATTCTATAAAAAACGGTTCAAATGTAATCTCATGTACTTTATTTGCTATTTTAATTCGCCTTTTTCTTTGTTCATTTCTGATATTAATCTGATTTTCTTTATGTTTCTTTAGATTATTTGTTCTACGTTCAACAAAATCGTCTTCTTTTTTAACAATTGATTCTGCTTTCTCTACATTAAAGTAGAACATTAATAGGTCATTCCATAGTTTTTGGTTAGGAAAACCCTTTCTATTTATCTGTGCTTTAGGATTATCTGGGTGATTCCACCTCCAAACTATACTAGCCATTTGATAATCTAAGTCCCCAAACTCATATTTAGATACCTTTCTAATGAAGGTAGTATCTCTATATAATTGTAGGTCAGAGTCATAGTGTCTACCTTTCTTTCTTACATTAACTCGTAAGTCTAGGTCTTTAACTCTATCAAACATTAGTGTGAATTGTTCACCGTTTTCTCTCCACCAAACCTTTTGTTTTAGTGCTTCAACTCTAACATTAATCCACTCTTCAATCATGTCATCTGTTATCATTTCGTCAGACAACGAAGGATTCTCTTCCTTGATTGCTCTAAAGATTAGATATGAATTGATGTGGTCTGAACCAACACATTCTCTTATTCCATTCTCAGTATTAAGAATCTCAAAGTGATAGTATATGTTGTGTCCACATAGGCATTTAGCATGATGTTTAGCCGCCCAATCTGGCATTGCACTTAACGCAGTCCACCAAACTTCTCCGGTTGCTATCCATTCATGTTTAGCCTCTTCATAGTTGTCTGATACAGATAACTCAACCATATTCTGGATTAGTTTCTTATCCCATCTACCTGTTCCTAATTCTCTTCTCATTTCATCACCGTTATTCGGCACTTCTTCAGTTCTACATCGTAATACTTGTAGGCTGGTAATATTCTATTACAGCAAGGGCATATCACGCCATCACCTTAACATTACAAGACTTGCACTTGATTTTATTCATACTTATTATTTTTCCACATTCGCATTGATTTATTTGCATTTTCTTTTTCCTCCTAATCTTTCATCCATGTAAGAAATCTTTCGACATCTTCTGGTTGAATTGTAAACACCGTTCCACTATGTAAGTGAACGTCAATATAAGTAGTTTCATAACTACCCATTACTTTACGTGGTGTTTTTTCTACTACTGTCGTATACGCACAGATTGCACCGTGGTATATTACAGTATGACCTCTCGCTGTTTTAAACTTATTATTCATTTCTTCATCTCCATTTCTATTACTTTCCTAATACTGAAATCTGCTTTCTGTTTGCGCCAATGCACAATTTCTTCCTCTAACCAATCTAACTGTTCATCACTTAGTAATGATAAATTAGATACTATAAATGCGACATCAATCATTCCTCTTCCCCCTTTACTGCTATTAAAAAGACTAGACATTCTGGACATAAATCCTGTGTTTGTCTCATCCATTTATTGCATTCAGGGCATTTTATTTTAATTATTCCACTCATATTATCATTCCATAGTTTCATACATTCTTTGCTCTTTCAAATGTCCCGAAAGCAAGTCATCTATCTTACCGAATAACTCCTCTGAGATACCACCTATAAGTTTTCTATTCAAAGACAGCCAAATAGTATGACATCGGTTAATTACTACCTTTGGGTTGTCATCTTCATCCATCGTTATAATGATGGGAGGCATCTCCGCATTCTCGATATAAGTAAAGTCTACGGGTTTTCTTTCTTGTGTAATAACCATATTAACTACTCTCCGATACGCCGGTTTTATCAAGCATTTCTGATAGTGCTTCCTGTTGTGCCATGTTATTTCTTTGAATCTCTAGTTCATTATCTAGGTTCTTCAATCTCATTGTAGCAGAATCTACTACTTGTGCTTCTGATAGTTGAGTCCACTTTGGCATGGTGTCCCATTCAATTTTCAATATTAATCCGAATGCAATACTTATTACTTTACCAGTAAGTGCATCTCTAATATTCAAGAAGGAATTAGCCATTGGCATATTTACATATGCTAGTGTTCCTTCAATTTTTCGGAAAGTATCTTCATACTCTTCCGACTCCTTATACTTATCATAAGTATAAGTTACTGTCATTCTTTGTGTGTTTTCTTTCTTCCAACTTTTCGTCATTTTAATCATTCCTTTGTTTTAATTCATTGAACCAATTTTTTATTGTGCAAGTGCATGGTTCCGCACTCCATTCAGATATCGCTATCTGTTTCATTATTATACCTTTTACGCATTGTTCACATTTCATTCTTCTTCATCTCCAAATGCTTCAGCAATATCGAGAATCAATTGCCTGTGAATCTTCATATCTAATACTCCGTTAAATCTCTTGTCGTCATCGAATACAAACGATATACCCAATTTACCTTTAGGTATAGGGTCTCGCAAGATTAGTATTTGTGTTCCATTATTTATTTCATTTATTATATCCATTTTAATTCCTCTGTTATATTATTGAGTTAGGAAGATAAGACCTTCACATTGCAGTGTGAAGTTGTCAGTGTTGCCTAGTCCTAGTTGCATTTTGATACAACCTATGAGACGTCAAAAATAACCATTTGATACTAACATTATTTATCTTTTTGTAGGACAAACCTAACTCAACGTGTGAGTTTTACTCTCTCATATTTATGAGTAATAATACAAGATAACCTATCAAGTCTTTAATCACATCTTCATCTGATTCCATACTATCATTACCTTGCACAATCCTATTGATTTTATCATCAATTCTTACCTTGATTTGTTCAGTTGTGTCAGCCGTAGAAAAGACTCTAACTGGCTGTAAAGCGGAGTCGCCATACTGAACATTTTTAGCCAAAAGCATGGTCTTAATTTCATCCACAAGTCCTGCTATTTTGACCTGGTTAGCCCCAAGCACTTTACTTCCTTTTATAGAGGGTAATTGTTGTTGTGGTAAAGCACCCTTTACAACACTCTTTGGTGTTGCTTTCATTGGTGTATAATTTAACTTATTCATTCTAATTTGAGGCTTAACACTTTTAGGTTTATTGCTATATCTCTTAGGTAAAATACCTAAGCCTTGTAGGTGGTAAATCTTAGACGTTACTTTACTTTGATTAACACCTAACTCTGATGCTATGTCCTTTGTTTTCATACCTTCTTTATATCGTTTAATTATTTTCTTTTCTTCTTTCTTAGTTAATACCATTTCTTTTATTCTCCTTTTTGTGTTAAACAAGTCCACGCGCTACTAGTGGACAGTACAATGTCGCTATCGGCTACAACGCCTTTCTAACATTATTCTAATCCCATTGGAAACACATTTTGCACCAGATACTTTATGATAACTGATACAATTTGACTTGTTTTGACTGTCATTTCTAATTTCTAACGTTTCTAACCCCCCATCAGGGTAGGTAGGTAGGTAGGTAGGTAGGTAGTTGTTATATATATTAGTTAGAAATATTATAATATTATAAATATATAATTTTAACATACTTACTATACCCTAACCCACTCATTTTGACCAAACTCATTTCCAATCCAAATTAGAAATTAGAAACGTATTCGATAAACTATCATATCATATAGGATATGCCATATTGATATGTGTATAAGATAAGACATATATTATACATAGATAGCCTTCTCGGTTCATTAATCCTAAACTATGCTTATTCACTGTATAATAAATTAAGCCATTAAATGTAATAGGTATAAATAGGCCATTGGTGGAATGCGTGTTTAACAGGCCATTAGATTTTAATTGCCACCGACATTACAATCAAATCGAGTTAGTATATATACTGCGCGGCACCCCTCGATGCCCTCGCTCTACAATACGCTATTCTTTTTTTATTACTCTACAACCATATGGAGTTAGCGTTTGTTGTAATGTGTCATTGAGAACACTTGCTAGGCAAGGACAACAATAGCGGCATCCACAAATGAGGTAAGCCCTAAACGCTCACCATGAATTCACTATGTTATGGACAACCATATGGTTCTAAACTTTGTTCATAGAACCAGAAGTTTTGGAGACAAGAATAGGTATTTTTCAACCTATCCTTGCCTACCGTTGTCGCTGACCAAAACTAAAGTTCAGAAGGCGATTATTCCTCCTCCTGAACTTCGTCATAAGATGCACAAGCATCTAAGCCGATAGTAGTGCCATCCCATTCTTTGGATTTGAATAATTCTCTAGCAGTTTGCTTGGCTTTAGCCACTAAAGTATTTGCGTAGTCATCAGCATCTAAAAACACAGGTGCGCCTTTAGATTTACCATGCTTTCTTAGCAGGGGTTGTGAATAAGTCTGAGTGGTAGTGAAAAACAGATGAGCCGCTTCTCTAATTTCTGCACAAGCAGTTTCAACAACCATACTTGCCTCAATAGACAATAGCCCTTGATTACCTCTTCTCCAGACTACTTGACCAGACGGGAAATCTTTCAACATTGCTTTTACTGATGCCGCTAGTGCAGCACGGTTTGCGACATTATTATCTCCTGTCTCCATTAGCATACTTACTAATGCTTTCACATCAACAGGTATTTCACCGTCAATGTCCCCATCTAAGCATGAGGCTATTTTGTTCTTTACATTATTCCAATTACTTTCTTCCATTTTAATTACCTTCCTGATAATCCATTCTTCCCTTTAGTTAGGTCAGCGACATATCAATCTAATATCGTTAGTATATAAGGGGTTCTTGACAAAGTCGAACCATATGGTGTTGAATAAGAGGTATTCGATAAGAATTGGCGTTAAGCCTAACTCTAAACACCCCAAGCGGCTTACTGCCTTAACGGGTAGATGATAAGAATCACTGGAACAAAAATATATTTTTGGAGCATTTCCTCATCACGGTTATGCTTTTTTCAAATAGTATTAATAATACAGAGGGCTAAATGCCCACAACCTGTACAAATTACTAATACTAAAAATCATAATCATGATACACCAATGCACCCAAAAATATATTTTTTTCCGTTCCTTTCTTTACACTACCATATGGTTTGTCATAATTGAAAGACAGTTGATGTGAACAGTTAGGTGTCAATAAGGTAGCGCAATAATAGTGCTACATTAGTTACACCGTGAACATTGTTACTGTATGATGTATAGACAATACCACATAAAGACCGTATGCGGTAAGGATACTACCATAGTTATTTACGCTTAATGCGTATACGAAACCTAACCATATGGTTGCAGTTCGTGATAAATACGGCCAACGGCAGTGATTTATCAAACGATACAAATACATAGTTTGCCCCAGGCTTTAAACCCTTTGTGGATGCGATTAGTATAAGATGAAACACCTAGTTTACACTGGCTTAATGCCATAAATACGCTGTTCCATCCATTATTACTTACTTACCATATGGTTGCATTAAGCAAGGAACGTAGTCCCACTGAACTACGAGACATTTCCCCACCGAAATCTGGTTTTGACTTCCGCTAACCGCTTAACTAAACTCCGCAAAACTTGCTAAACTCTGCAAAACTTGCCGAGATTATGTAAAATCAAAACCATATGGTAGTCCATAATGAATGGAATGGAAAGGGTTAGGACTTACCTTATTCCCATGTGAGGGAGTAAGGTTGACGACTATTCTTGTGCATAATGCACACTACCTTACTCCCATATGGTAGGACAACTTTGTTAAGGACTACCTTAAATAGTAACTAATATTCATTGTAATGTAGACAGCCCACCAATGCTTGACCGCTATCCAACAACACGATGATGCCATGAGACAATCTGAGTGTATTTATTGGAAGCATAGCCACTTGGTTAAGGGCTGTCTCACCCTTTGGTGATTTTAATGAATAACGAAACTACTACTATTATACAACAAGTGAACGCCCCTAAATATGCTATCAAATTGAAACATATGAAATCAGGTCAAAACATTGTCCTCTCTATTGAGGAATTGAAGGTATCTGGTGATGACCTTTCTATGGTTATGGCCGAATTAAGACAGGCTTTAGACGAATATATGTCTATAACGGGGGAATCTGAAGATTAACTTCAGGTTCTACTAACAAAGTTTAGAACCATATGGTGTTAGGAAAAACTATACTGATTAGTTCTTGAAACTAAGAAGTGGCGTTAAGCCAAGTCTAACATCCTAAGAGCCTACGGCGTGAGGGGTAGATGATAAGAATACACTTACAAGCAAAAATATATTTTTGTAAGCGCAACGCGGGGGCTTTACAGATTTTTAACCGATAATATTACGCAGTGGCTTAATGCCACTAATTGCTAAATTAATACCATCTGAATCTGTAAAACCCCACGCGCTTGCCGCACTACAAAAATATATTTTTACAATGTTCCATCTTTACACTACCATATGGTTGATAAACGTATGTAGGTGGCATTAAGCCACATCTTGAGGACAGTTTACAATCCCAATACATCGGATATTGTACCAACTAAGCCGACAACATGAATTGACGAATACTTCTCATCGTTACTCTACGACTAGACGATGACAAGCCTTCTTACAACCCATAACGTCTATCGTTTAACACTACCATATGGGTGTAAGCCTTAAGGCACGAATGGATAATTCTCTTATTCATCGCAATTATATATTCAACGTATTTCTAGGGCTTAATGCCCTTACTAATATATAATTACTCTTCACTTCAAGCAATCATCAATTACCACTTCGTTGTACCATATGGTGTGATACTTTGTGGATGAACACCTTAAATAGTAAGCAAAATTGACTGTAATGAAGGTGGCCTAACACCTAGTTATTTATAACTTGGAGGAATAAATTATGGTAGATTACAGTATGGAAGATAACACATGGAATGCTAAGAAAGAATTGATTGCAGAATGGTTCGATGCGAACCCTCAACATGAGGGTAGACGAGTCATTGCTGATGGACTATTTGCTATAGGTGATATGCAAAGCGACCTTCGTAAGAAGCATTGGTCTAGCATTAGTGGGATATTTGCTGATTTGAGCAATTCCCCTATTGGCGGCGGTAGAAGGTCATTGATGACCACCGCTATTAAATCGGATTTTGATACATACAAAGCAGATTATTGGCAGTATCAATATGACGTAGCATACAATCAAGAACGTGGATTTGCTAAAACACACGGTAAATCCGGCGGAATCCTCTATAGAGATATGGAAGATGGACGCACCTCATACGCAGACAATCAAACTAAGGTTTTGTCCTTATTTTTGAGTCAATGCTACAATGCGTATGCTAAGAATGACGTATCAAAGCGTTATTTCTGGGACGGGACTTTCACAATGGAAGGTTATCCGAATGTAGTAGATAATGGGGGACAAGAAGAAGAGTGATTAGGTGATAGGCCACCTTCACCCTTCTTTTTGTCCCTTTTTTCAGGTTCACGTTCTTTTAACAAAGTATTACCACTCCCACCATATGGGTGTAGCCCTTATGGAGACTTTTTCGTTAAAATTTCATGGCTTCACGCCTTTTCACATTAATTGTAATCAAGTGCTAAATGCACTATACAATGTTAAAAAACCTTCACCATTTCAAGTTTTCACAAAAAACCATTTCATTGTTCCATATGGGTGTATACTTTGTTAATAGACCCACAAGGCCGAGCGTTGTTTATAACACCTGCAACCTACTAACGCACTAATGGCTAGCCTTTCGGTTGGATGCACTGGAATAACTTACGGGATTTCCACTTTTATGCCCCACTCGTTTGTGTGGTCTAGTTTTTTTATTTTATGAGTCCATTAAACTATCGTTTGGCTCAAACCTTGTAAACTAGAAAAACAGGGGAGTGAGTGGGTTGATGTTTCCACCGTCCACCAATTCTGAATGGGTGTCTATATTTGCATGTAGCATTCACCCCAGAAAACATACCATAGGAAAGTTACTTCCCTTTTACTGACCGCCTTATGATTAGCGACCTCGTTGTTCCACCACAGAACATGATATTCCATTAGCCCTAGACAAAGGACTTATTCTGGCACACTCATGCCGAGTTACGTTTCCTCGACATAATAATAGATACTGATGACTATTTAAGGTGTGATTCTACAAAGTATAACACCATATGGTATTAAATTAGATTTTCAAGATTTCTAGTAACGTAGTGGTTAAAGTATTTAATGAAACATTCAGTGAAAGTGAAGCGTTGAATGCTTTAAACTATACAATCGCAGGAAATTTAACAGCGAAGCGTTTCTTACCTTAAGGGTGCTTAACGCTACACTACACCCATATGGGTGGAGTGCAGTAATTGTTTCATTCCATCAAGTCTTCAAAGGATGAATACATATAGTCTTCTGATATTTCATCATCAGACGTATTCAGCCAAAGAAGCGCAGAGGTAATGATTACAATAACAATCGCAAGCCATATAATCTGGTTCTGTCCCTCTACGATGAACCATATGGTTGCATAAAAGATGTAGGAGTAGGTGATAATTCTCCAGCCTCCTTGTTGGCTAGTGAAAGGTAATGCATTAGGCATTAGTGAAACGTTTATGGAAACGTGCCAACGGAGGATGCTGGTAGAGTTATCTACCTATGACTAATATTTTATGTGATAAACCACATCCTTCAGGTGCGATTCATTCGCACTGCTTGCATGTCCTCTATAGAACATTGTTCTATTCTCACTGTGCTTAATGCACTAATCGTTTAACCGAGAAGATACAACGTTCTACTAACGACACGCAATGCTTTACGTTTCTCACACCATATGGTTATATTCAAGGATTATACTTGGAAGACGCTAGTATATTCAGATGTTCTTGTTGATGTAGAACATTAGCAAGAACCATGCATTAAGCATGATGATAGCGTCTCTCCATTATAAGAGTTAATAATAACCCTAAATGGGGTATTGTAATAGTTCCCTACGACTTTACTCTGTTAGGCAAAACTGAACATGGTTACTCGGTAAGTATTACTTAACTGACACATATAACCGTGCTTAATGCACTATTAGTTATCTTATGTTTACATATAATACGTACCAGTTCACCTCGTTCCGCTTTTGCCTAACAGAGTAAACTCTTGTATAACTTAACACTACCATATGGCATCATATTGTGAGGTAGGTCGAACTTAGATAGTCCCCAATGAGGTAAGTACGCAAAAGCCCTTCCACTCTGTTATAGGCTTAACGCCTAGAGTCCTTTTACTCCTACCATATGGTAAGAGGAAGTCTGCCGATGATAGACTGTTCAATACATGTCATCTTCGTATACAAAATAAGACAGTCTTCTCTGTTGAGCAGTGATAAGGTCATCCTTATCAGTGCCATCAGGCATTGATGCTATTATAGCATCTTGTCTTCTTTCGTAGAAGAAGATGTATATGTGCAGGGCAGTCGCTAATAAGGCACTAATGATGATTATCCATAAATCTGTGGTCAATTATGCTAACGCATGACCATATGGAGGGTCATGAAGTGATAAAAGGTAATGTATGAACATAACAGTATGAATAAGGTAGCGCAATAATAGTGCTATCTTAGTAATACCGTGAAATACATTATTTGTTCATGATAGATTTCTCCACAAGAACTGAGGTAGCCCGCTTCGCTGTGGCGGAGAGATGGCTTAATGCCATTATCCTCTTGTTTCCACAAGCCTACCATATGGTGTTAAAAGTTCTAGGCTTGCCTATGGTAATAACATCCTCATTCGGGACTGCGCTCTCCTGTCCCACTTGCCTAGCAAGCGTTCTTAATGACATACTGTGACAGTATCCGCCTCCATATGGTAGTGTTAAAGTGTAGGTTACTTTACCTAAGTCTTCGGAGACTTTCAAGGGTAGGAGAATATTTAACAGTATACATACGCGCTGAACCAACCCAGGTTCAGGTAAGTAATGTATTGGCATTAAGCCAATGTTTATTCGACTAGACTTACAGTTGGAAGAGACATTAGAGTTTAAGTAACTAAACAATAACATCTACCCCATGCCGTCTACTGTGGGATGTCTGCAATCTGGTTGTTCTACATAGTATCCATAGAACGGCTTAATGCCTTATTGTTCTATTACCTAGATACTATGACAACCATATGATTGTGCATTATGCACACCGTTAGGGAAGTCCCAATCCTATTTGGTTGAACTCGCTTCGCTCAGACACATTACAACCATATGCTTTGTCTGTCGATTTTTTTTTATTTTAATTGACATAAGATTTTGTCTCTACAAACCCTAAATTAATATAGTGTTACTCATGTGGGTCTGATAGAGGGCTGTTGAGCATCAATGTATGAATCGCTATTAATAATCTATTCGCGGTACATCAAGGATACAAATGAATCAATAAAAGAATGCACATTAACCACCAATGCTCATATAAACCCTCACTACACGCAATGAATTAATTCTTATTCTGGGAATGGACAAAAAGGGGCAAAAAAATAAACGCAAGTGCCAGATAAATAACACCCCAAAAATAGGATAAAAAAGGTCTAAAAAATATGCCCCAAAAAAATGGTGAATAAAATGGTTTGGTTTAATATTATAAAAGGACTAACCCCACAAGAAAGAAGGCAAACTATTGATTTTTGGCCTAAAGAAAATAAAGGTATGCTGTCAGGTTATCGAAGTTGGCCTAAAGAAAGAAAGGCGGCCTATATAAGAATAAGAAGAAGGCATAAAAGAGAGGGAAAACCAGCACCAACTATTGAGGAGGTAGAAGAAGAATTAAGTAATCCTATTAGATTACCTTCTGGTGGACGAAAAGGAATGTTTGGAGAAAAGGGATACCCACATAAAGGCAAAAAGAACATTAATGGTATAGATACTAGACCAGGGGTTCTTCAGCGAAGAAAAAAGGAGAGAGAACAATGACTGATTGTTTTAAGCATATTCAAAGTCTTATTAAGACAGATAATGAAGCGTGGTACATGAATAATGCACACATAGTAAATGACCGTTCCACTTTATACCAATGGTTGGATGATAATCAACACCTAACTGTTGATAATCCCTCTATGAAAAACATACCTAAAGGACATGTTAATCGAGTAATCAAGATTATGAAAGATTTAATGGTTATTTGGGAAGAGTGCGAAACGAATAATATACAGGAGTTGATATAAATGTGCAGTAATTGTGATGATATTAATAAATCAGAAGATTGGAAAGAGATACTAAAAGAAGATATAGAAAAACAATGGGGAAACCGAAGCCCAGGACAAGGTTATGGAACAAGACAAACACATAATGAAAGTCAGTATGGTTCGGATTACGAAGGTTTTGGAGAAGACCAAATACAAGAAAGAACGGAACAGTATCACGAAGGAATGAAATGCTTTTATTGTGATGAAGATGCAGAATGGAAATGCACTAATGGTAAACATGGTGGTTGCCGATATGAAGGTGATAGATTTGATGGTGTTCAAGTATGTGGTGCAAATAGCGAGTTTGCTAGTGATGAATATCCTGAAGGTCATAAAACTTATGCTAATAGAAACAATAGTGGACATAGTTGGGTTCCTATTGATGAGTTCCCACATGATGACGAATGGGGATACAATCAAGATAAAGGTAGGAAACGATAATGCAATCAATGTTAGAGTGTCATAATCATGATAAAATAATGAATTCTTTGTTTGAAGAAGAAGAAGAA